>OJBR01000019.1_pt1 | contig 129231 bp, 118 predicted proteins | sample 1591161 | NCBI WGS metagenome assembly OJBR01 (sample SAMN05416803, study PRJEB24817) | seawater metagenome | isolation source: Sea water | place: Canada:Atlantic | collected 2013-07
CGAGATCTCCACTATCCTCTTCGTCGGCAGCGTCAGATGTGTATAAGAGACAGTTCTGGTACAGGCCTTTGGGGTCGCGCTTCTCGCACTCTTCCAGCGGCGCATCCACAAACACTTCCACAAACTCACCGTCGTCAAACAATGCACGGGCCGCATCACGGTCTGCACGAAACGGGCTGATAAACGCCGTCACCACAATCAAGCCCGCATCTACCATCAACTTAGCCACTTCAGACACCCGACGGATATTCTCGGTCCGGTCTTCATCGCTCATGCCCAGGTTCTTGTTCAAGCCATGGCGAACATTGTCACCGTCTAACAAGTAGGTGTGATTACCCTGCTCGGTCAGCGCCACTTCCAACGCATTGGCCAGCGTGGATTTGCCAGAGCCAGACAACCCGGTCAGCCAGATACACTTAGGCTTTTGCCCCTTAACCTTGGCGCGGTCGGCCTTGGACACATTTGATTCATGCCAAACCACGTGGGCTTTGGAATCGTTCGCTTTTTCCTGGTACGGAGACTTCTCAGACATGCAAAATTCCTTCAATTGAACGTTCACGTTAAAAGTTGAGAAGGACAACCCTCAACTTCCGGGCTCAGCCATGCTGTGTGCCCTCGATCATAGCCGCCAGCATCCTTGAGTGTTGCTCTAGCTCAGAAAGCCAACGGCCGGCTTTTTCCTCGTTGATGTAACCGATTCCATGGCCCGAAAGCCAAAATCCTTAAACCCGGTAAAATACCGCTACATCACCACACAAAGCGCAGTACCGCGCTTCCATACATCCAGATTTTCAAACCGAAGCAACCATGCCCCTCCTGCTTAGCTCCCTCCATGGAGCGCCATATTGTTTTGTCTTTCCTTTCAACTTTGAACGTCTCACTTTCAACTCAAAGCTGCTCGGCATAACTCCTCGGCATAGCCTCGCTAGAACCGCCAAACCATCGGAATAACGCTAAGGCTAATCACCGCTACCACCACACTCATGGGAAAACCTATCTTCAGGTAATCGCGGAAGGTGTAACCGCCAGGCCCCATAACCATCAGGTTGGTTTGATAGCCCAGCGGGGTCATAAAGCTGGCGGAAGCGGCAAACATAACCGCGACAATAAAGGGCATAGGGCTCACCCCCAACTGCTCGGCCACGCCAATGGCGATGGGAAAAACCAGCACCGCCGCCGCATTGTTGGTGATCATTTCGGTGAAAATCGCAGTGAGCAAATACACGATCACTAGCGCCATAAAGGGCGACAAACCGCTATCCGGGATAGCCAGCGCCACAATCCACGCCGCCGCACCGCTAGACTCCATGGCCTTGCCCAGCGCAAAAGAAGCGCCAATGACCACCAACACCGGCAGGTTCACACTCACGTTCATCCGCGAACGGTTTACCGATACACAACGTAACGCCAGCATCAGGCCTGCGGCCAGCATGGCGGCTTCCAGGGTAGAAGCCAGCCCCAGTACATTGGCTAACACCATAGCCACCAGCACGGCCACCGCCAGCGGCGCTCGGCGAAAATCCGGTGGGGTAGAATCTTTCAACGGGCTCACCAGCATAAAATCGCGCCGGTATTGATACTGCTCCACAAACTGTTCGCTCGTTTCCAGCAGCAGGGTATCGCCCACCTTCAAACACTGCTCGCCCACCTTGCCTGGCACCCGTTTACCATTTCGGCTAATACTTAAAATGGCCGCCTGGTAACGGGTGCGGAATCCGGTTTCCTTCACCGAACGGCCAATACCGGGAAATTCCGGGCTCAACACCACTTCCACTAAGTGCCGCTGATGGTTGTTGAGCCCTAACTTGTGTGCCCCACCATGAGCAGCCTGCAAGCCATTAATACGCTGCAACTCCCGAGCGCACTCCGGCACCCCAACAAAAGCCAGTAAATCCCCTTCCTGCAAGGTCATTTCTGGGCCCACTGCCGTAAACAAACGCTCATCACGCTGAATATCCGTCAGAAAGCCGTGGGTAAGATTGCGCAGCCCCGCATCCTGAATCGTGCGGCCCGCCAGTGGGCTACCTTTCGCCACCAGCATTTCCACATGGTACTCGCGGGCATCTTCCCACTGGGATGCCATGCTCGCCCGGTTGGGCAGCAAAAAACGGCTTATTAACAACATGAAAGCCGCGCCCCCTAACAGCACAGGAATGCCCACCCAGGCCACATCGAAAATACCGAACGCCGGCAGCCCTTTTTCCTGAACCAGACCATCCACCACCAGGTTGGTGCTGGTGCCAATTAAGGTACAAGTACCGCCGAGAATGGCCGCGTAACTCAGCGGCAACAGCAGTTTGGACGCCGATAACCGTAACCGTTGCGCCCACTCTTGCACCGCAGGAATCATCATGGCCACAACGGTGGTGTTATTCAGAAAAGCACTCAGAATAGACGCTGGCGCAATGAGCCGAAACTGGCTGGAAAGCACGGATTTTGGCTGCCCTAACAACCGGTGTGCCACCCAATAAATCGCCCCGGTATCCCGTAGCGCAGCCGCCACCACGTACAGTGCCGCAATGGTCATCAACCCCGGGTTAGCAAACCCAGACAGCGCCTCCCCCGGCGAGACAATACCGCTTACCATCACCAACACCAGCGCCGCCATCATGGTCATATCCGCAGGCACACGGTTACTCACCAGTGCGCCCAGCACAGCCAACACAATCAATAGTGTTATCAGTATTTCCAGGGTCATTAGAGCAACCAGACAAAGCCCACGCCGCGCAGCAAATCGCACAGCCAAACCGGCATTTTACAGGGCAAACGGAATATAAAAAGGGGGAGGTTAGTCGAATATAGAATAAGCAAAAGCCCAGCGTGCCTACAGAATCATGCTGGAGTACCGTAGCGGCTAATCTAGCCTATAAAACGGTGGAGCGCCAAGAAAGGCATCCCCACCAATTAAGGCTATATAATACGCGTAAATAGTAGTGGTTATAATCTAACCAAATAGCCGTATTCGAGACGTTTTTTTGCGTCGAAAAAAGGCGAGAAACCGCCACACATGGCGAAGTGCATAATCATACACTGCAAGTACAAACAAAAACGTGGCGAACATAATCCACTCAGGAATAGAGAAAAACTCTCCAGCCAGCCCCCAAAAAGCAAACAATGCAGCAACTGAAGTAATCAATAGCAGGGCCTGCCGATCCGTAAACCCTGCCCGGATAAAGATATGATGCAAATGTTCTCTATCAGGCATTATCACTGATTGACCTTTTCGGACCCTCCTCACCATGACCGCCACCATATCAATAAGCGGAACCGCGATCATCCACAAAGCCGTTACAGGACGAAAAGCCGGCCCCTCTAGAGAGGAACCTTGGATCATCAGCCACACAACAGCAAAGCCAATAAACATGGATCCAGCGTCCCCCATAAAGATACGGCGTTTAAAAGGAGGAATTCTCAAATTCGCCATCATGTAAGGTAGCAACGCACACGACAAACCAAGCGACAGCGCTACGCCAGCTTCATGTCCACCTGAAAAAAAGAACAAAATAGCCAGCGACAACAGCGCGATCAAAGACAAGCTTCCTGCAAGGCCATCAATGCCATCAGCCATGTTAAAGGCATTCGTAGCACCGATGATAGCTGCAATGGAGATCAAGGGCCCCAGGGGACCAAGCTCAATAACACCCAAACCTACCAAGTCGCCAAACGATTCAAGCGAATCTCCCGAGCCATAAACTAGCACGCCCCCCAGAACAATCTGGGCAAACAATCGGAATTTTGCGGGCAAATCACAGGCATCATCAATCGCGCCCAACAGTACAAGCACCGACGCGCAAATCAAGAAAATCAAATAAGTCGAGCTGAACGGCATGCCAAGCATGAAACCAAGCAATACACCTGTAAATGCGCTCAGACCGCCAACAAGGGGTACTGTACCTTTGTGGAGCTTTCTATGATCCGGCTGATCTATTAAGCGGAATGTCACAGCGAAAGGCATCAGCATTCGCAAAGAAATTAAGGCAAAAACACCCGAAAGCAAAGAAGTACCTATAGCACCCATGTCTAACCCAAATCCCTAGGTAGCAACTCACAGAACGATAATATGTAACCCCTCTTACACATTACCCTTGCCTCTAATCAGCCCAATGACATACCGACCATCAAGGCGAGCCATTACTCGTGAGGCTGACTCTATAAAACTTACAGGAATACAGTGGATACGTGGAGGAAAAACAGAATTGAAATACAGGAAAACCACAACAAACAGCTTATATTCGCAGAAAAAATATTTATATTCAGAATAAAAAACTACAAAAAGAAGAAACCCCTCAACCTATTTTCGCCCCATTTTGAATCACCCGTATGAGTAGAGGTTTTAGCCCGCCCGTAGTAGTAGGTCTCGCTCGTGCCATAGCCTTCGCAGGCTAGGCTGTTGCTGGTGTCATGCTTGGCAACAACACCGCCCATGGCCATCTCTCGACGCTGAGATGGCCTTACACCTTTCCCTCAAGCACCTGCTGACGATGCACGGCCTTAAGGCGGTCTCAGCATACATCTTCTTAAGCCAGGCATTCTCCGCTTCCAGTTCCTTGAGTCGCTTCATGAGCGATGCATCTATGCCACCGAATTTGGCCCGCCACTGATAAATCAGCGCCGTGCAGACATTGTGCTCACGGGATAGCTCAGCGACCGGTACACCGGCCTCGTGCTTCTTCAGAATCGCCAGAATTTGGCTGTCAGAAAATCTGAGACTTCTTCTTCATTCGCTCCTTGTGCGATCAGTGTAAAAGTCTCCACTCAAAACCTCGATTGATTTTCGGGGGGATTACAGTCCGCCGCGATATCCTCTCTTGTTTCGCGCCACAACAGCCGCCCAGCCCTTTGAACTTTGAACTTTGAACTACTTTTCACCGCCCAACCCAAACCCCCACCCACTCCTTCATGGCCCGTGCGCTGCCATCCAGCGCCCCGGTGTCCGGCAACCAACGCCGCCATCCCGGCCGATGTAACACCTCATGATCTGTCGGCGCGGGGATCACCGTCACCCCCGCCTCCTCGAACCGTGCCAGCGCCCTGGCCATGTGCAGCGCCGAAGTCACCAGCAGAATCTGATTAACACCCCGCTCAGCAAGCAGAGCCGCAGTAAACACCGCATTCTGCGAAGTATTACGGCTGGCAGACTCAAGGAGCAACACATCGCGCTCCACCCCCAAGGCCCCCATAAACAAAGCCATGGACTCAGCCTCCGAAAATGCACTGTAGTCAGGATCACTACCACCACTCAGCACCACCAACGGCGCCTTACCCGCATGAAACAACCTGGCGCCAAACCACACACGGTCCGCACCGCCCTCAAGGTTAGGCATGTCACTACCCATCAAAGGCGGCGTCACCCCGCCCCCCAGAACCACAATCGCGTCCACCACTGGCAGGGCCGAGATTGTCACGGGCGGAAACTGTCCTTCCAGGGTGGCACGCAACCGGTCACTGGCAACCGGTAATGACCAGATCCACAGCCACCCCAGAGCCAAAGCCCCCAGCAACGCAGACAAACTACGCCACTTAAACAACGCAAAAAGCACCGCGACGGCACCGAGAAACAACGAAGCGCCCAGAGGAGAAATAAGGGCAATGGCAAATTTGGAAAGGATGTACATACAGGCAACCTAAACACAGAATCAGGAGTGAATATGTCCAGACAAACGAATTCAGCTCACTGCACAACCCGCCGTTTCTCGAATGGGTTACCAAAGCGCTCGATATACAACTCACCAATCAGCTCAGAGCCTTTATAGTTAAGGTGCCCACCATCCTTGTACAAAGGCACCCCCATCAGCTCTGTATAGCAGAGCTCCTTGTTACACATGACAGAGGCAGGATCGATCACTATCAGTGACTCAAACCTAGCTTTCAACTCATCTACAATGCCGTTCCACTCACGAAACTTACGATCAAAATCAGCCCGAGCTATGCTACAAGTACCGGTCTTGCCAAAGCGGGCGTTATTCAGGGTGCACCTGGAAATATCATGATCGAAAGTGGGATTGCCCTTGATCATAACAGGAATGGATCCATGGCTAATGATGGTTCTCACGGTGTCGTATAACGCATCCACAAACACCCGCTTTCCATCCTCCTCTGGTCCATTGGTGCCCCGAGAGAACATTCCTCCCAAATGCGCTACATAACTGGCACCGAGAACGACATAGGGATATCTACTAGGTAGCAGCTCATCCTCGATAAAATCATTACGAGCCCTGAAATTAAAATGGTGCACCACTTCATCGCCTTGCCTGTAGAAGTGCTCAACATCAATCAGAAAGACCGTATTACTCTGGGTAACATCATAAGCTCGCAGGCCTGCATTATTTGCCAGAACATCAACCATCCCGGAAAAATGATTGGCATGAGAGTCCCCCACCAACAAGATATCAACCGCACCTTCATCAACACCAAGAATACAATCATCCTCAGGTAACGGTGCACGTACCGAGCCTTCGTTACAACGACCTCTAGCGGTATCGGCATACGCCATCACAGCTTCGGCTCTTACATTGAGTGCTTCATCAAAGCGGTCGGGGAAACCATTATTTTTTACGGCGACAATCGCAAGCGCAGTAAACAATACCGCCGGGAGAGCAAAGCCCCCGGAAATAACCACACCATTCTTGTAACTGCGAAATGTGCGGGCCGGAGTTTCGACAAACCGGTACGTCACCACAGACAACAGCATGGTCAGAAATATCACGCCAACCGCCAACCAGGGAGTAATGTCAATCAGGTAAATATTCAGGAAGGCGATAATTGGCCAGTGCCATAAGTAGGCGGGATACGAAATTTTGCCAATTCCGACAACCAACCGATTGGTGAGCAGAGAGCCAACAATGGGCGTATCAGGCTTAGCGAACAGGATCACCAGCGCAGTACCCAGGCAGGGAACAAGCGCATTCAAGCCGGGAAACCAGATTGCCTTACTGAAAAAAAACGAACTATAGAGAATCAGCCCCATACCGGAAACGGACAGAACCAAAGCGCCAAGTCTTGGGACTGCTGACAGCCTGACCACAGGCAAGGCGACCAGTAACGCTCCCAGCAATAGCTCAAAAGCTCTGGTCGGCATCAAATAATACGCTGCAGCCTGGTAGTGCAAAGCACCATACTCAGACACGCTCAATGCCAGCAGGAAAGCTATCGCCATCACACTGAACATGAGCACTTTTGCCCTGAAAAGTCGGTGGAGCAACAGCAAGCTCACAGGCCAGAAAAGATAAAACTGCTCCTCCACCGCCAATGACCATAAATGCAGCAACGGCGTGGCATCCGCTCCAGTGCCAAAATAGCCCCCAACCGTATCCCACATAAAGAAATTCGCGGCAAAGAAGGTTGAATAGATGGCGCTTCGGGAATACTGCAGAAGCTCTGAGGGCAGCATGACAAAACCGGCAACAAGGCTGGTTACCACCAACACCAAAAAATAAGCTGGTGCCAGCCGGATCACACGACGCTGGTAAAAACGGCCAAAACTGAAGCCGCCCCTCGCCACTTCACTCAAGATAATCGACGTAATCAGATAACCGGAGATCACGAAGAACACATCCACACCAACAAAGCCCCCATCAAAACCGGGAATACCCAAGTGGTGGAAAATAACCAGCATGACAGCTAAACAGCGGAGTCCATCAACCTCCGGGCGATACGAAATAGCCATTACGTTTATCAATCCTTGTTGGTTTTCATGCAATCGAGATAGGCATTGACGACCAAGGCCTCACTGAATGACGCCGCCATCCGCTCACGAGCCGCCTGACCGGCATGCTGGCGCGCTTCAGCATCCATCGCGACCACCCTTTCCATCTGCTCCGCCAAGGAGGCCTCACTGCGCACCTCGCACAGCCAGCCAGTCTTGCCCGCCTCAATAGACTGCCGGCAACCCGGCACATCCGTGACGATGGCAGGGCGCCCCATGGCAGCGGCTTCCAGCACAGTACGCGGCATCCCTTCACGGTAGGACGGAAGCACCAGTACATGGGATTCCGCAATCACAGGGCGCACATCATCCGTAGCCCCCCGGTAATCCAGGATTCCCTCTTCCTGCCAGTCGGCCACTTCCGCTTCACTGACCGCACTGTGGTTACTCACCCCCAACGGCCCCACCAGTAGACAACGCGCGGCGACGCCCTCTTCCTTGAGAAGTCGACAGGCCCCGGCATATTCACGTACGCCCTTATCCCCCAGCAGCCGGGCAATCATCACAAAGGTGATGGGCTCCGCTTCTGGCAACGGCTGAAAGGCAAAGTGGTCCAGATCCACCCCGGAGCCAGGCAACAACGTCATGGGCGTATTACCCAACAGCCCGGCATCCCGAAACACCGCCAAATCTTCCTCATTCTGAAAGAAGAGATGCCTGGCCCGGCGATTCACCCAGCCATACACCTGCCGCACCCGGCGGAACAACCAGGAATCATGAATAAAGGCCGTGCCAAGACCCGAGATATTATTGGCAAACGGAACCCGCAACACCGTGCACGCCAAACCACCGTACAGGTTCAGCTTGATGGTAAAATTGAACACGAAGACGGGCCGGTAGCACCGAAAGGTCTGCCAGATAAACAGAAAACTACACAGCTCCTGCACCAGCCCGGTACTCTTGCCCACCATGGGCAAGGCCACATGCTCAGCGCCCAGCTCATCCTCAAGCCGCTGGCTGAAATCATCCTGTGGGGACAGGCACACCACCTTGTAGCCCTGGCCCTGCAACGCACGAATGGTGCTCTTGCGGAAGTTATAGAGATACCAGGAGGTGTTGGAGGTGAGAAAAACCGTTTGCATCAATAGTCGCCAGAATTAGATCAACCAGAATACCCGGTACGGTAACCAGGCATGGGAGTGAGAAGCGAATACCAGCCAGACAAACTGTACCAGCGCGTAATAACACACCACTGCCAACGCAATAGCCGCACGCCAACGGGGCTCTTTGGCAATAAAAGGCAGGTGCGCAAACACAAACAGCTGGGTGGGGATCAGGTACAACGCCACCCGGTCCGTTGCGGTAGAAGACAGCACCACCAATGGGATACAGGCCAGTGACAATACAGACATCCAGAACCAGAGCTTTTGCTCTGCCTCCGACAAACGCATACGCCGAGACAAAAAGAGAAACAGGGCTGCTGGTACTGCATTCATCATGACTCGAATCAACCCGCCCTGAGCATGGTACTGCGCCTCCACATAGTTGGTCCAAAGCGCTTCTGCCGAATCAAAAACAAACAGGTAGGCTGCCGCCAGTGAAATAACGCCACCCCAAAACAGGCTCCAGAACCGGTTTGACGTAGAAGCAAGCGCGGCAACGGGGAGCATCAACACCGCGGATTTATGAAAAGCCGCCCCCAATATGGTCCAGAACATGAAACCACGCATATTGTGATTGCTTAGGGAAACCAGCCCCAGAAGGAGCAACCCCAAAGCCGCCGACTGCCTGGTGTACCCCATTCCGACCACAATAATCATATAGGGCACAGCGACCAGCAATGCCAGCAAAGGCAATGGCGTCTGTCTTGCAAACCGGACAACACCGGCCATTAGTATCATCCCGCAAATCGTGTTGACCCAATAAATCCCACCCCCTAATTGAGCAACAAGCCAGTTGATCAGGTAATAACCAGGGTCACTTCCAGCGAGAACATCCAGAAGATCCATTTCGGATCTGACATTGAGGTGCTTGATATAGGAAAACCAGTCACCACCAACTTGATACCGAAACCCGATAACCGATGAAAACACAAGCCATAGAAAAACAAATAGAAGCCTCTGATTCCTGGCAGGATTACCATTTGATAAAACCAGTCCTAAAACTGGCAAAAAGAACAAAAACCAATAAGGAATCATCGGCAATACTCAGGGGTTACCACTTGGGAGCAGCCAGCCTGTAAACAAACTGAACGAATAGCAGCCAAATCAAAACGAGAACAGGTGCAGGACTCTGATGCAGGACTGCAAGGTAAATTACAATCGGGGTAACAGCACAATAGACCTTCATCAAAAATCCCTGCAATTTACGCTCAGGGAGGTCAAGGCGCCCCTTGGCATCAAGATAAGTGATAAACCGTGGTAAAGTGAAAGTAGCCGCAGCGAGTAGAAACACCAATTCCACGCTTTGCAATTCAGACTCAACAACGAGAGCAGGAACAACCGGTAGAGAATAGCGAAACAGTGACAACTGAAAAAATGTAAAAAACTTGATTTCGACACGCCTGAGCGTGTTATGAGCCACCAACAATAAAATCAAAGCTGAATAAGCAGTTACAAAAACATAATCATGGAGAAGATTCAGTTTCAAACTCAGCAGCAAAAACACGAACAACCTGACAATAACGAATCCCGACAAGAAGCCCTTCGTTGGCGAAACCCTCAGTCTGTCTCTTGGCGTTTCATCATGAATCAAACCATAGGAGTCATTTGCCACATAACCAATTTCATACACACACAAGAAAAGCACATAGCCAGCAAGAAAAAAGCCAACAGAATCAAGAAACGGAAGTCCGGAGAGAACAAAAATCAATATAATCGCGGGAATCCAGGAAGTCGCAGCATTAACGACAAAATCCCGGACGGTATTGGTCCTGGAGTAAAACGTATATAAATACGGCATCCATAAAGCATATTTATTACTATCAGTAATAGATAATTTCAGCATTATACTGTGACATCCATTGTTTTTGTTGCCCTTTGGCAACAAGATAAACGGGTTTAGCCGACCGGATTAAATCAGAGTCGGATTCGTTGTCAGTAATAACGGAAAAGTCAATCTCGTCTAAATCAAAACCAAGAAAAGTTTCAAGGCTGGTTCGCTTCTTTCCCGCAATATCATTTTCCAACCTTCCAGTACATACACCACCCTCAAATTCGAGCTTTGATGATACTGACGGCAATTGCATCATTGTTGCTATGGCATCTATAACAACATCAAGACTATTTGAGGCCAAAACAGGGGACCAACCTGAAGACCTCATGCTCTCAATGACTTCATGGGTCCTGGAAATGCTTTTATCGTTGAGAGACAGGCAATACGAGGCAGCCGCCCGCTGTAGAGACTCAGCCGTAGCCCCCTTCAATGTGAAAACGAACAATTTTTTGTGGAAGTCAACACCAACAAATCTTCCGATTTTAGCAATTACAAAGGGAATAACGCGTCGTCGACCACTCAGGACTTTTAGAATATAAGCTATACGCTGGTTATGGTTTTCATGATGAAAATGAACAACAAACCCTGAAGTGGTATTTTCATCAAACAAAGTCCCACAAACATCTACAGCCAGAATTTTATTCGCCATCAATCCCTCTCAGAAGATGCAAAATCGTTATAGATTTCATCATACTTCGATATAGCTTCATCAAGGTTAAAGTATCTTCTTGCGCTCTCACGGACCAAGGAACGCCCCCAGAACCCTCCTTGCGCTATGAGAGAAGCACACTCATTTATACTTTCATCTGAAAAATCAGACAAAACGAAACCATTCTCCCGGTCAGTGATAATTAATTTGATATCGCCCACACCCTCGTTAGCAATAACAGGCAAACCGCAGGAAAGGTATTCTCCAACCTTGGTTGCTGAAACACCCTTGCTTGAGAAAGATTGAATAATCAAAGAAAGCCCAACGTCAGAGGCACATAACAAATCCGGCACTTCAGCGTGGGGAACTTTGAGGCAGATTAGATCGTCCATCTGCAGATCGACTGAAACCTTCAGCGCTTCCTCAATCAATATTTCAGGATTATGGGAGCCGATGAAAAGCAACTTAGGCGAGACACCACGTGACTTCAACTTTTGAAAGAGTCTAAATGCCACATCTTTTCGGTATAGAGAACTTCCACCACCCAGGAAAGCGAGAACTAAATCCTTCTCGTTAACGCCAATTTTCTTCCTGCCTTCAACTCTTTTCCTCTCATCGAAACTGAATGTTTCCTGGTCGACGGAACAAGGGATAGTCACTACATTCGCACCGGAATATGATGGATGTTTGAGGATCACTTCCCTTGCGTCATTTGTGAGCGTTATAATTACAGACGCACGGGATATTGCCTCTCTCTCAATCCGCCGGAAATAGGTTTCAACCATTTTCCAAAACAGGCTTCCAGATTTCCATTGTCCCCCTTCGACTCTTTGATCGACCCAGAAACCGCGCATATCGAAAACAAAGGGAATATCTAGTGTCTTGGTAACATCAAGAACAGTCTTGAGTGGCATGTAGCTACGACAGTGGATAACCTCAGGCTGTTCGCGTAACACTAAACGCGTTAGCTTTCTTTTTATTCGCCATGGATTGATGAATCGTGTAAGAACCCGAGAGATACCACCAGACAAAAAAACAGGTAAATGCTGAATTTCTAATGAAGGGAATAGCGAAGAAACCTCATTATTAAATGATTCAAAGGAATCAGGCTCCTGCTCTACGGAGATAACTTTCAACTGGTGGCCTTTGCGTGCAAGCCCATTCAAATAAGGCGCAACTTGAGCAACACCAATATGATCCAGAAGACCGTTATTTGTAACAAAAATCGATTTGGTCATTATTCATCAAAATTGAATGAAAATTCAGAAACGTCTGCCTCGTAAACCCTGCGGACAATATCAATTATTTTATCCGTGTAATGAGTTCAGTAATCACTGCCCTTACCTCTTCGATAATGAGGAAGATTTTGAGTAACTCCCAAACGAGCACAAACAAGATTATAGTCATGCTCTAAATTCTCAAAGCTACCCACAAAATCCATCATTATTCTTCCTGAGGACGGATCACACACCCAGTCTCTTTGATCCCTAAAGTGATCATACTGCTTAATAGCCTTGGCAAAGGCGGGGTTAGAAAGCGCATTAACAAATTCCTCAAATCCAGAGAACCGAGCCAACATCTGAGTAGCCCAACGGTGGCCCCTGTGTTTTGTCATGCCAATACAATGATGAAAATAGTTATAGCCTGAATAAAGCCTATGCCAGGAGTTCCTGACAAAAGTGAACTTATAGTACTGATCAACCAATTCTCGCAAATAAGCCATATGACGGCGAAGAGGCCTATGCCACAAAGATTCTCCAAAGAGAGCCCTTGCGACACTGCTGCCGGCAGCCTTGGGGATGTGTATAAAAATACATCGCCGGGTGTGAAAACCGTTAATGAAAGGGTTTCCTCCAGGCCACAATCCACGGTAAAGGATTCCAGGAACGTCAACCTGAAATTGGCAATTCTTGATTCCGATTGCAAAATTATCTTTGAACGTTAGCATTGTCGAACCCCGAAAAATAAACGAATTCAGTGGTCAAATAAATCAAGGTACTTCTTCGCAATAACGTCAGGAGAAAAATCCTTGGCTCTCGCCTTGAGCTTTTCGGGATCAAAAGGTTCAGATAATGACTCTTCTATGGCGTTGGCCAAAGCAGCAGGGTCACCAACCGGCACAAGCTTGCCGTATTTGCCATTTTCAAGAATCTCGGCAGGGCCTGATTTACAGTCAGTTGCAACGACGGGGGTGCCCGCCGCTAAAGATTCAACGATTACCGTTGGCAGGCCCTCTCTATCAGAGGAAAGGACAAAAAGGTCTGAACACTCATAAAATGGGGACGTATTTGGAAAAAAACCAGGCATTATTACACGCTCTGATATCCCCAGCGTCTCAGAAAGCACGGCAAGATCTTTTCTGAGCGGACCATCACCGAGCAAGATCAATTTCACATTTAAATGATTAGAAACAATGCTAAATGCCTTTAGCAATATATCGAAGCGCTTTGCCTCCTTGAAACTACCAACAGAGAGTATTTTATACCCGTCAAAGTCACCCCAAAGCGCTCCGACTCTCGATTTTTGTTTGATATCAGCCGGGCAGTGAGGCGGGACGGGGTTGTTAATAACGCGTATCTTATTATTCCCAAGAAAAGATATCATGGCCATATCATCAGCAACACCTTGGGAAACACCTACCGAATAATCAGAGAACCGATATGTGAAGGCTGTGCTAAAAATTAAACGCAATCGATGCAACAGGCCACGTCCAGAATACTGACTGGACAAAACACTATGCTCAATAGATATGACTTTTACTTTGTTGTTGCAAAGCAAATTAGAAAGCACAGCAATAGTGGTTAAAGGCCACATAGCAGCCAGAATCACATCCGGCCGACGGTCAATGATGTACTTTCTCAAAGGACTTATAGACGAGCGAATTTTTTTGACTCCTAAACAAGCCACGGAAAACTCAAATTCGGCTCTCTCCAGCAGTTTTCCTTGTTTACGGAGAAGCACAAACTCAACATTACAACCAGCAGCAGAGAATTGGCGAGCCAAATCCAAACTTACTTTCTCTGCGCCTCCACCACCTAAATCGGGAAGCAAAATTGAAACCCGCACCATCACCTCCCTTGCTACATTTAATGTGAAAAACGAAATCCGTAATACAAATTATAAACAAAAACAAATCTTCTTTTTATATAGAAAGACAATATCGCTTTATTAAAACCAAGCTTGAGAAATGCCTTAATAAAAACCAGCTCAACTGCCAGCCCCTCAGCCCGTGAAAGGTCAAGTATTGTTTCTTGTTCAAGAAGAAAATTAGCTGCCAGGGCTATACTATTGGCTCCTTTTTTTTCTTTATGATATAAATCACACAACCTTTGCCTCGCATCAGGAATAACCCTCGCCAGTCGAGACTGAGTATATTCAAAAACATAATCACGCCCATCATTTGGCTTCCCCCTTGAAACCCCTCCTTCAACACGATACTGAACAAGTTTTTCATCAACTAAACAACACGCCCCTGACATAAGTAGCGCCCTAAAAGGCAAAACCCTATCTTCGTGTCTAACATCAGAATTTATTTTGGGGAAACTCGTAAACAAGTCCATAGAGTAAGCTGCTGTGGCACCCAGCACATGCAAACCGCCTTTGGCTGCATCTTCTAGCGTGATCGTTCCCCTGAATACATTTTCAGCAAAATCCGAAACGACATTCGATTCACTATCAACAGGTATGAAATCTGAGTAAATAGCAATGCTACACTTTCCGTTCCTTTGCCACTCTTCAGTTATAGCTTTACTTCGCTCTGGAAAGGAAATGTCATCACCTGCAGAAGCAATCAGCAATTCACCTTTTGACATTTCCGCAACAACATTAAAATGGCCAGCAACATTCAAATTCCGTGAATTTCGGTTTATGACGATTCTATGGGGGCCAGAATAGTTTTCAGCCATTTCTTGTATAATTGAAAAAGTATTATCACTTGAGCAATCATCAGAAAGAATAATTTCTAGGTTTCCATAATCTTGAGAAAAAGCCCCCTCAATAGCCTCGCGAATATATCGTTCCTGGTTGTATGCAAACAAAGCAAATGTAACCAAAGGAGCTTCTGATTTCTTTTTTTCTTTCTCAATCATCAATCAACATCCAATCAATTCCTGCCATACGGCTTAATGACTCGTAAAAGCCTGCCCAACTTACCGCTCGGCGCCACAATCTCTTCAAGCCTTCCCAGCGATCGCCACCCCATTAACAACGCCAGCGCCAAACCCATAACCGCGGCATAAAGATCCGAAAAGTAGCCTGTACTCGCAACGATAAGAGAAAACGCAAAGAGAAGAAGAGCGTCCTTCTTTACCTTGGTACTGAATGAAAAGCCTACCAAAAGGCGCGTCACAACTAGCAGCAGCGGGAAATATGAGAGATACATCAAAAAGAACGCCACGCCTGTTGCATCAATTCCCAGCCATGGCATACAGGCCCACGTCGCTACAAAAAATACGCACGCAGCAAACATTTCCGTCATTACGAACAGCCTGCCTCTGCCACTGGCAAGAATTATGAATCCCATAGGCCAGGAAATAATTTTTAATGTGTCACCCAGAATTTGCCAACGCAAGACGCTGATTGATGGTATGAATTCCTCGGAGTACAGAAGCCTTATTACCCAGGGAGCAAGAGCCATCATCGCCAGCAACACGGGGCCTGCCAGTAAAATCGCCACCTCCGCCTGCTCGTTAACGAGCCTTATGACTTTTTTGTGATCTGAGATTACCGCTGTCAGCCTGGGGTAATAATCCGTGCCCATCGCGCCCAGAACAAAGCCGATATAAGTCATGGATATCGCCCAAGACGCCTGAAAGTATCCCAGACTGTCCAGTCCCAGTTGATTCTGTACCATTGCACGAACCGCGAGTTGGCCAACAGGCATTGCAAGCCCTGCCACCATAAAGGCAAACCCCAGCTTTAACAGCGCGCCCCATTGCTGCTTAACTTCACGAAATGAAGATCTTTTTGGTTGGGTCCTGGGCAGTTTTGCCACATAAAAATGGCTGGTAACAAGACCGGCAAAGGGGGCAGACAGCACCAGCAGAATAATGCCGGTCTCGCCCAAGTAATAGATAGCCGCAATGCCAACCAGCGCGCCTACCAGTGAGGAAATCACCGTCATTCTGGCGAGATCCCCAACCCTGCGCATCCCTGTTAGCAGTGCCCTTTGCGATCCTGTAGCAACTGTGAGCCCTATTCCGATGGACACCCAGCCCACAAAGGGAGCCAGATTTTCATCGTCCAGAATATGGACGGCAATCAAATCCCGAACACACCAGAACAGAAACGAGCCCAGCGCTGCCAATATCAATGTGCCCAAAAACAAGGCTCGTCTTGAGGCATCAATGGCATCTGGATCGTCACGTCCAACCGCCTCAGCAACCTGCCTAGTGCCTGAATTTCCAACGCCAAGCGCCGCAATATTCGCCCCTGTGGCCATCAGGTTATTCAGAATCCCGATCAGCCCCACACCGGCAGGCCCGAGAAGAACAGCAACTACCTTCATCCTGAGTAAACCAACAAGGATATTGATGACCGATGCACCACCGATAATGAAGGAGGAACGCAGGATCTGCTTATGGGAGCTTTGCTCCTGCTGTCCGGGCGCACTCACGTTAAACCTCTTTTCCCGTGGTGAGGGCCCAGGCATTGCAGCTTGAACTCACAGTTTCAAATCCCGACACTGAAAGCGTCGGCCCCATCGGCAGACTCAGCACGGAACGGTGAATGGACTCTGTTATTGGAAAACCGAGGCTGGTCCATTCGACATAAGCCTGCTGTTTGTGCGGCGGAAGCGGGTAATGGATCAATGTTTGCACATGGTTTTCACTCAAATGCTGCTGGAGCTCATCCCGCTTGTCTGTGCGTACCACAAACAAGTGCCATACATGGCTTTCCCGTTCACCTGCTGCAGGGAGCTGGATGACGGGATTATCAATATTGGCAAGATAGTGCTCCGCCACCTTTCTCCGGTGTTCAATTTCTTCGTCCAGATGGCGCAGCTTCACCCTGAGCATGGCCGCCTGGATCTCATCAAGGCGGCTGTTTACGCCCTGATAGCGGTTTTCGTATTTCTTGTGACTGCCGTAGTTACCCAGCGCCCGAATGGTCTTTGCCAAGTCGGCATCATCCGTGGTGACAGCACCGCCATCCCCCAGTGCGCCCAGATTCTTGCCCGGGTAAAAACTGAATCCTGCTGCATCGCCCCAGCTGCCGGCCTTCTTGCCCTCAATGGAGGCACCATGTGCCTGGGCGGCATCTTCCAATACCAACAGGTTGTGAGCTTTCGCTAGCGCCATGATTTCCTTCATGGGGGCTATCTGCCCATAAAGATGAACGGCCAGAATGGCTTTGGTGTCTGGGGTAATGGCGGCTGCGGTCTTTTCCGGGCACAGGTTGAACGTGGCCTCATCCGGCTCAACCAAGATTGGTTTAAGTCGGTTTTCAGTGATGGCCAGGATGCTGGCAATGTAGGTATTGGCAGGCACAATAACTTCATCACCCTCTTGTAATTTGCCCTGCTCTTTCCAGGCCCGCAGGGTCAACGTCAACGCATCCAGCCCGTTGGCAACGCCAACGCAGCACCGAGTGCCGCAATAATTGGCAAACTCACTCTCAAAGGCCTCGACCTCCTGGCCCTGAATATACCAGCCGGAGTCGATTACTTTTGCCACAGCTTCCTTCAGTTCTTCACTGTACTGGGCATTGATCGCTTTTAGGTCCAGAAATGGAATCACAACTAATCCGTTCTCAAATCAACAAAACACCGTAGACGCAGGAACCAATTTCATTCATATGCGCCACATATCGTTTTTACTCTTCGTTTTTTAGGCTTTTCCAGGCATTTACCACCGCCTCAGGGTAGCCACGATGGAATCGATTACGCCATGGATAAGCTTTCTCTTTCGGATTATCCGGCATCCGAAGAATTCTGATATCACAGGCAGGCTTGGCCGGGTTCCCCATGGCAAGCTTCCACTCCGGGATGTCCGCTTTGACAACAGAGCTTGCAGCCACCACCGCATTAGCACCTATTTTTACGCTTGGGAAAATCAGTGCCTTTGAAGCAATAACGCAATAGTCTTCAATGGTCGGGCCGATGAGAATTTCGCTCGGCGGCATTGGGTCGTTGGTAAGCAGCACCTCTGGAAAAAGCCAGACAAATGAACCAATAGTCGACTTCTTCCCCACATGAACATCTGCATGCATTTTGGTGAAATCACCAATTGTACAGTCACCTTGGACATCAGCTCTGGAGCCTAATTGCACACCTTCACCAATTTCAGAGTTTTCTCTTATACAGACGTGATGTCCGGTCTGAAGGCCCGCTCCAATCCGGGATCCGCTATAAATGACCGAGTGACTCCTGATAACGCCTCTTTCGCCGATTTCGAGCATTTGCTGCCGGGCATTCGGATTCGGCAACCCTATTTCGCAGTATGCGCCTACTTTACAACCGCTTTTGAGCCATACGTGAGCATGGACTATAGTAAAGGGGCCAATCTCAACGTTCTCGTCAATCCTGGCAGATTCAGATATCAGTGCAGTTGGATGAATCATCAGGCAGTATTCCCTGCATCAATTGTCAGCACTGTACCAGTAATCGCTGAAGCATCATCTGAAAGCAGATATTTTACCGCTGAGGCGACTTCGGAGGTCTCTGCCAGGCGCTTGAGTGCAGAGCGATTGCGAATCTGATCAAGCTGCTTGTCATTAATGCCCGCAGACATGTTTGTTTCCATATAGCCTGGGGCCACCGCATTGACGGTGATATTAATCTTACCCAATTCACGGGAAAGGCTTTTGGTAAAACCATTCAATGCAGCCTTGCTGGCAGCATAAACAGACAATCCATTAAATCCCGTCGAAGCAATAATTGATGAAATATTGATAATACGGCCGCAGCGGGCGCGCAGCATTGAACGTGAAATATACTTGGTCAGCAATATTGTGCCGGTAACATTCACATTAATGATTTCAAATATTTGCGACTCATGCATTGTTCCAAGAACGCCATCATGAGCCAACGCTGCATTGTTGATCAGCGCATACGGAGCACCATACCCACTGATGATTTTCTTTGCCCATTGGTGAATATCCGAAAACTGACTTAGATCAAGCGGTTCAAAGACAACATCGTCTTGATTTTCCATGACTTGGGTTAGCTCAGAAGAACAGGATCTCGCAGCAGCGATGACAAAATATCCTGCATCCGAAAGACTTTTCACTATCGCAAGACCCAAACCACGGTTTCCACCCGTTACCAGAACCGTTTTTTTATCTTTCTTCAGCATGTCAGCACTCATCTCCTAATTTTTCCAGCCGAGCCTACAGGTAATTCGTCAACCAGTCTCACGAACGCTGGAGCCTTGAATGAAGGCAGCGATTTCCTGCAATGCTTCTTAATGGACTTAACAAGGCCGGAGGTGTCAGTCAGATCTTTTTCAGGGACGACAAGAGCTTGCACGAGTGAACCGGCAATAGAGCTGGACTTGGCCATAACAGCCACTTGAAAGACGCCAGGTACGTTCAGGATCTCCGCTTCAACCTCTTCAGGAATCACCTTGTTACCACCAACATTGATCGCACCATTTATACGCCCCTTGAAAACCACTCTGTCGTCAATAACCTCGACGAGATCGCCAGTGTCAATCCAGCCATCATCATTCGCAATGGGGCCACCGCCGCCAAGGTAACCTTGATCAAGGAAGGTATTCTTCAAAACCAGGGTTCCATGCTCGGAAATGTGCATTTCGACACCCCGTACACCTTCTACAAGCCAGGACTGCGGGAAGCCAGCTTTTCCATCCTTGACCGAAAAACCAACACCGGCTTCTGTCGAAGCAAAGATATGAGTAATTACTGCTTCAGGGAATTGCCTGGCAAGCGAATTTAATACACGCTGGTCCACGATCTCTCCACCAAGCGTAATCTGTTTGAGAGTCAGCTTCTGAACAGCGGTAGACATCAAAACCTTTCGCCAAAGAGACGGTGTTGCCGACAACGCATTGCACCCACTCTCTGCCAAGTATTCAATTTTTCCCGTTATATCAAGCTCGGGAGAGGGAACAATAATTGTTGAGTGTGACAGCAAGGCCTGAAGCACTACCTGAAACCCGGCAAACCTGGCTGGATCGTAGAGCAGCCCCCACACAAGCATTTCTCCCTTGCTCTTCTTCGAGCAAGTTCGGGTCAAAGATGCTGTAGAATGTGCAACGATCTTTGGCGTGCCAGTTGTGCCTGAAGTAGCCAACAACCATTGTGTATGCTGGACAGCTGAAGTCTCTCCTTTTTCAATGGCACGCAAGGTGCCATCAAGGTCATATTGCTTCGCCTTCCAGGCTGATGTATCTGGAGCGCCATCGGTGATTACGCCATCGATAGACAGTTTTTCTTCAGATCTGAGCGAAAAGGCTTCACAGGCGTCAAAAGGCACCAGCAACACCGAATCCGCCACGCCATCCAGCGCGATCACGGCCCGCACGAGATTCGCAGGATGGCAGTGCAGTGCTACCGTCTTCTCAGAAATATCACAGATGACGGGAGCGGGATATGATGACGGGCCGGCAGTCTTAGGCGCTTCAGATACGACGCTTGTCCCATTTACCTGCGTTCTCAGCATTAAATCAGGCCTCTTTCTTACTGAACTTCTCATATGTTGCGACAAATTCGCCAAGGGTACGGGGGTACACGGGTTCATCCATCATGACAAAAGGATCAAATCCCAACGACGCCTCGAGGTCTGTGACCAGAATCGCGAAACCCAGTGAATCCAGACCGCTATCAAGCAAAACGGTTTCATCCTCAAATGAGGAGACGATTTCGAGTTCATTCTCTTCTGCTATCGCCAGGATCGTTTCAACAACGACTTTACGAATATCAGTCACTACTTACTCCTAACTTTTTTCTTTGAAAACCCGATAATCACGAATGTAATCGGATTCGTCGTAATGCTCACTGGCAAGTACAAGCAAGACACAGTCTTCACTGAAATCATGCATTTCCCGCCAGATCATATCTTCAATAACCAAGCCTTTGGTTGGAGAATCCAGCCAGACTTCTTCCCGGCTTTTGCCGTCATCCAGAACCATGCGACATTTTCCAGCCACACAGATGGCAACCTGCTTGAGGTTCTTATGGGCATGGTACCCACGGCTAACCCCCTGCTCGGTGTGGTAGATGTAATACACGCGCTTGATATCAAACGGTACGGCTTTTTCCATGCCGATTTCCACGGCAACCAGGCTGCCGCGTTCATCTCCCAGCGACTGAAAGTCCACCCATTTCACCAGACTCATACCGTTGCACCTTCCCGCTCGTACTTTTGAAGCTTTTCAAATAAAAAAGCCTGCGCATGCTTTGTCGATCCTGGAAGCTCGACGCCCTGCATGTCGATTTCAAGGACTGCCATTTATTCTTGCTCCAGCAGCTTCAGGAGGTAGGCACCGTAGCTATTTTTCTTGAGCAATTCTCCCTGTTCTTGAAGTTGCTCTTTACTGATGAAGCCCATGCGCCAGGCGATTTCTTCCAGGCAGGCCACTTTCAGGCCCTGGCGCTTCTCCAAGGTTTCGATGTAACCCGCAGCCTCGTGCAGGGAGTCGAAGGTGCCGGTGTCCAGCCAGGCGTAGCCACGGCCTAGCAGTTCCACATTCAGGTCGCCGCGATCCAGGTAATCCTGGATTACAGTAGTGATTTCCAGTTCGCCACGGTCCGAAGGCTTTACCTGCTTGGCGATCTCCACCACATCGTTGTCGAAGAAGTACAGGCCTGTCACCGCGTAGTTGGATTTGGGTTTGGCAGGTTTCTCTTCGATAGAGATAGCCCGCTTGCTGTCGTCGAATTCCACCACGCCGAATCGCTCCGGGTCGGAGACGTGGTAGCCGAAGACCGTGGCCCCGCTTTTCTGTTCATTGGCTGCCTGCAGCATCTGGGACAGGCCCGGGCCGTGATAGATGTTGTCGCCCAGTACCAGGCAGACGGGATCATCGCCGATAAACTCTTCGCCAATGATGAAGGCCTGGGCCAGACCATCCGGGCTGGGCTGGATGGCGTAGGTCAGCTCAATGCCGAACTGGCTGCCATCACCCAGCAGGCGCTGGAAACCGGCCAGATCTTCCGGGGTGGTGATGATCAGCACTTCACGAATGCCCGCCAGCATCAGCACCGACAGCGGGTAATAGATCATCGGCTTGTCGTAGATCGGCAGCAGCTGCTTGGACACGCCAATGGTGAGCGGATACAGGCGTGTGCCGGAGCCTCCGGCCAGGATGATGCCTTTGCGGTTGGTCATGAGGGTTCCTTGTTGGTTTCCTGAAACATGCGTTCCACGCCCTGCTTGCAGCCCGGTAATTGGAGATTCAATGAGCTTTCCAGTGCACGACGCCCTAGACGAGTGTAATTTGGCCTAGTGGCGGGGACAGGATAGTCTTCACAGGCGAGTGGATTGTAGAAATGGGAAACCTGTCGAGGCATTACACGCTCGAGTTCCCAGCCCACCTGGCCGTTCTTGCCGAGCAGCAATATTGTGATGGGTTGCTTCCTTGCCACTGTGCTCAACCTGCCATTGATTCGGTTTGTGTGCCGAGGCGCTCGCGCCGGTAGCTGCCATCCTGCACTCGCCGGCACCATTCGCTGTTTTCGAGATACCACTGCACGGTCTTGCGGATGCCGGTTTCGAAGGTTTCTTCTGGGGCCCAGCCCAGCTCGCGTTCGATTTTGCTGGCGTCGATGGCGTAGCGTAGATCGTGGCCGGGGCGGTCTTGAACGTGGGTGATCAGATCGCGGTACTGACTGATGCCTTTCGGTTTTTCCGGCACCAGCTCTTCAAGCAGATCACATAGGGTATGTACCACTTCGATGTTTTGCTTCTCATTGTGGCCGCCGATGTTGTAGGTCTCCCCCACTTTGCCTTCGGTGGCCACCTTGTAGAGCGCGCGAGCATGGTCTTCCACGTAAAGCCAGTCACGTACTTGAGTACCTTGACCGTAGACGGGCAACGGTTTGCCATCCAGGGCATTGAGGATCATCAGCGGGATAAGCTTTTCCGGGAAGTGATACGGCCCATAATTATTGGAACAGTTAGTAATCAGTGTGGGGAAGCCATAGGTACGCAGCCAAGCGCGCACCAGATGGTCAGAGCTGGCCTTGCTGGCCGAGTACGGTGAGCTGGGCGCATAAGGAGTGGCTTCAGTGAACAGATCTTCTGGACCTTCTAGATCACCGTACACTTCATCGGTGGAGATATGGTGGAAGCGAAAAGCCCGCTGGGCCTTGTCATCCAGGGTATTCCAGTACTGGCGCGCTGCTTCCAGCAAGGTGTAGGTTCCGATGATATTGGTTTCCATGAACGCCGCCGGACCGTCGATAGAGCGGTCCACATGGCTTTCTGCGGCTAGGTGCATAACGGCATCGGGTTGATGACGTTCAAATACCACATTCACGGCAGACTCATCACAAATATCCACCTGCTCAAGGGCATAGCGCGGGTTATCGCTCACGCTGACCAGGCTTTCCAGGTTGCCAGCGTAGGTGAGTTTGTCCACATTGACGACGCTATCGTCCGTATTGCTGATGATATGCCGAATCACTGCCGAACCGATAAAGCCGGCGCCGCCGGTAACTAATATTTTCATGCGTTGTCACTTTCTGTTAATGCCTGCACATACCAAGGCATGGCCTTGCCTATGCCATCGTAGATGCGAAATACGGGGTCATACCCCAACTGTTCTTTCGCTTTGCGGGTATCCGCCTGGGAGTGGCGTACGTCGCCAGCGCGGAAGTCCCGGTAGGTGGGCGACTTATCGTAGTTGACACTGCATTCTGCCAAGGCGGTTTTTAGGGCATCAAACAGGGTGTTGAGCGTGGTTCTATCGCCCAGGGCCACATTATAGACGTGGTTTTTTGCCTCTTGCTTAGCGGTGGCAGCGAGGAGGTTGATTTGCACCACGTTTTCGATGAAACAGAAGTCCCGACTGGTCTCGCCGTCACCGTTGATGAACACCTCATCACCTTTGATCATGGCGGCGGTCCATTTGGGGATTACCGCCGCATAGGCACCGTTGGGGTCCTGGCGTTTGCCAAACACATTGAAGTAGCGCAGCCCGATGGTATTGAAATCGTAGGTGCGAGCGAAGACGTCTGCGTAGAGTTCGTTGACGTATTTAGTAACCGCATAGGGTGACAAGGGCTTTCCAATGGTGTCTTCCACTTTAGGCAGCCCCGGATGGTCTCCGTAGGTCGAGCTGGAAGCCGCGTAGGTAAAGCTCGCGACCTTTTCATCCTTAGCGGCCACTAGCATATTCAGAAAGCCGTCGATATTCGCTTGGTTAGTAGTGACTGGGTCTTCGATAGAACGCGGGACGGAGCCCAGGGCAGCCTGGTGGAGTACGTAGTCCACACCCGTGACCGCTTTTTTGCAGTCATCCAGATTGCGGATGTCGTCTTCAATGAAGGTGAAGTTGGCCCATTGGTCAGCAGTGACGGTTTGCTGGACTTCATCCAGGTTGTGCTGGTGGCCAGTGGCAAAGTTGTCCAGGCCGATGACAGTTTGGTTCAAGCCCAACAATGTTTCGAGTAGATTCGAGCCGATAAAACCGGCCACGCCGGTGACGAGCCAGGTTTTGGGATTGGCTTTAAGGTCTTGCTGTACCTGTTCGTAGCGGGTTGTCATGGCGATTCAGTTTCTCGTAGATTCAGTTTGTTTGTGGGCGCGGTTGTTGCGCCGCGACTTTCCTGCTTACGTTCCTTTCTCGGTAGAACGACCGCCCCACAAAAATTGCCTTTCGGGTTTCGACCGTGGAGGCTCGAGCTGCCAGCGACGTTATCCGCTCCTTCTACATCTACCGGGCCGCACTTCGTACGTGCCTTCTCATCGCCCAGGCCTATGGGCTTCTTCCCTAGTGGCTCACTGCTAGCAACTTTCCTTCACAACCTTAGGTCTGCGTCCTCTTTGGGGAGGGTGTATTTCAGGTCATAGAGGATGTGGTCGGGTTTACCGAAGCCTCTGATAGCCTGGGCGCCCATGGCTTTGAACTGGTTGTGGCCGACGGCGAGGATGATGGCGTCGTAGTTGCCCGGCTCTGGCTGTGCCACAGGGGTAATATCGTATTCGTGCTTTGCCTCTTCTGCACTGATCCAGGGATCGTGTACATCAACGGTAATGTTGTAGTCCTGCAATTCGTTGACGACATCGACGATGCGTGTGTTGCGCAGGTCCGGGCAGTTTTCCTTGAAAGTCAGACCCAATACCAGCACACGCGCACCGTTAACCTGTATACAACGATTCAGCATGGCCTTGACCAGCTCGCTTGCCACATGGCGACCCATACCATCGTTAATTCGGCGCCCAGCAAGTATGACTTCCGGGTGGTAGCCGATGGATTGGGCTTTGTGCGTGAGGTAGTAAGGGTCTACACCGATACAATGCCCGCCCACCAACCCAGGCCGGAAGGGTAAAAAATTCCATTTGGTGCCTGCGGCCTGCAGCACTTCCTCGGTGTCTACTCCCATTCGATTAAAAATCATCGAAAGTTCGTTAACCAAGGCGATGTTCAGGTCACGCTGAGTGTTTTCGATGACCTTTGCGGCTTCTGCCACCTTGATGCTGGACGCCTTGTGGGTGCCAGCGGTGATGATGGAAGCGTAAATCTGGTCTACTAGTTCCGCCACTTCCGGGGTAGAGCCGGATGTGACTTTGGTGATCGTAGTAACACGATGCTCTTTATCGCCTGGGTTGATACGCTCTGGGCTATAACCGGCGAAGAAGTCCTTGTTGAACACCAGCCCGGAAACCGTCTCCAACACAGGCACGCAATCTTCTTCTGTGGCACCCGGATAGACGGTGGATTCGTAGATGACAATATCGCCTTTTTTGAGCGTCTTGCCGATGGTTTCTGACGCCTTTACCAATGGCGTTAGATCAGGCCGTTTATGCTCATCAATCGGCGTAGGCACAGTAACAATGTAAACGTTGCAGTCACGCAGGCTGGCTGGATCAGCACTAAAGGTTAATTGGTTAGCCGATGCAAGCTCCTGATCATCTACTTCCAGTGTAGCGTCATGGCCATCGTTCAACGCATCAATGCGGGGCTTGTTGATGTCAAAACCAATGACTGAACGACGTTTACCAAATTCCACAGCCAACGGCAAACCCACGTAGCCCAAGCCGATAACGGCTAATTTAATATCACCCAATTCCATTACCCTTACCTTTCCGGTCTGTACCGGCCCCTACACTGATTTCAGTCGGTTAGTTATTACCGCCTATCGCGCTGCCAACGAAGGCTTCTACAGTGAAACGATTCTAATCGTTACTTTTACTGTATTCATAAGCGTAGTAGCTGTATTCATTGGTGGCCCGCCGTTCCATGCAATTCAGGATCGCCCCTTTAATTTCCACATTGTTCTGGGCAAAGCGGGTCAAAGCTGCGTCTACTTCTTTAACGGAGTTAACGCCATAACGTGTGACTAGCAGGCTGCTACCCGCCAACTGTCCAATAATGGCAGAATCCGTGACCGCAAGGATTGGGGGCGTGTCTATCAGCACTAGATCATATTCATCGCTAAGCTCTTCCATTAAGTTAGAAAAGCGCGCATGCATGAGCAGTTCAGACGGGTTCGGCGGAGCCTTGCCACGAGGAATTAAATGCAGGTTATCATCCTCCGTTGCAAGGATAATCTCTTCCTTGGTGTGCTGGCCTGAAAGATACCCGGACAATCCAATTTCATGGCTCCGCGCAAAAAAACGATGCAAGTGTCCTTTGCGCATATCCGCATCAATGACGAGAATCTTCTGGCCTGCTTTTGCCAATACTGCGGCCAGGTTCGCGGACACAAATGATTTACCCACACCAGGACTTGGACCAGCTACCATAAGAATATTATTGCTGGCGTCCATCATCGCAAAGTGCAAGCTAGTACGGAGGCTGCGCAAGGCTTCAATGGCAAGATCATTAGGATCAATATCCGCCAGTAGAGGAATGCTATGTAGGCCTTTACTGCTCTTGCGACGCTTAACCAATGAGCTCATGCGTTCTGCTTTTTGCTGGTGTTCTGACAATGGTATAGCGGCGTAAACAGACACCCCCTGCTCTTCCAGTTTTTCTGGGGATTCAATACCTTTACTAAGAAGGGACCGCATTAGAACCAAGCCGGCTGCAGCCCCCGCGCCAAGCATCGTCGCAATAACAACGACAAGAGATTTTTTGGGTTTGATCGGGGCGGGCTGGACTAGCGCTTCATCAATGATGCGGACACTACCCACCGTGCCGGCTTTAAGAATGCGCAGCTCTTGAGTCTTGTTAAGTAGCCCAACATAAATTTGCTGCGTTACTTCCACATCGCGCATCAAACGTAGTATTTCCTGCTGGGTTTTAGGAAGATCTTTTATCTGTTGGTCCAGTTGGTTTTTTTCTTCGACCAGAGACCTCCGCTGCCGGATTAACGTCTGGTAGGTGGGGTGCTCGCGGGTGAAGCGGCTGGCAATTTCGCCTTCTTGGATTTTCAGCTCATTGATTTTTGCTTCCAGCCCCACACTTCGTTCCAGTACTGATTGTGTTTCCATGGTCAAATCCACAGATTCACTTTCCAACCGATAGGCATTCAATTTTTCTTCTGCGGCCGTCAATTTTTCCTTAATTTCAGGCAATTGTTTTCCAAGAAACGCTAGGCTATTTTCCGCTTCTGCCGAACGACGCTCTATATTCTGCAATACGTAGACGTTGCTGATCGTATCGAGAACTGCTTTGATTTGTTGCTTGTCGGGCCCCGTCGCTGTCATGGACAACATACCCGTTTTCCCAATTTCTTGAACTGACAACATCCCTCGTAGTCGGTTAATCGCTGCGATTTCGGGTAAACGAGTAATTAAGACTGGCTCGCCGCCAAACACCCAGTCAGTGATAAACAAACGCACACTTCCATCTTCACTGATAATCGGTTTTCCAAGAGGCGCCGTACCCACAAGGCCGCCCTCAAAGTACAATGCCGGCTGTCCTTTCTCCTCGATAATCTTGAATGATCGACCCAAAAGACGGTCTGGCACATTAAAGGCACTGACCTTTATAAAAGTTTCGCTGTCTCGATAACCCGCAAATGCGGGTCGAGGTAAGAAAGGCGGCGCAGGATCAGGAGCCGTCATTTTTCCCCACAGGGAATTTCGCTCAGGCTGGACTTGAATATCCATTTTGAGCTGTGAAATCACCTCTCTGAGAATCATGCGCGAGCGAAGAATTTCAATTTCAGCCGCAGTGGAGGATTCCTGCTCAAACATCTGATTGAGTTCAGAAAGGCCGGGCACACCACTGCTTTTCTGCTCAACCTGTAAGAGCGCATCGCCTTTATAAATAGGCGTGGCAAACATGACATAGCTAATCGCTGCCAGCATCGCAACCACTGCCGTGGATGCAATTAATAGCCAATGCTCCACGAGCACGGCCAGCAGGAGTGCGAAGTCGATATCAGGCTCTGCATCGTTAGCTGATAGATGCCGTTTCATGCTGTTATTTTCTGCCATTCGTTTATAAACCGGTTGTATACTTCTCGACCCTGGGACTTTCTACCTACTTACCCCTGATCCCTAAATTTTTTTAGCCCACGCGTGCGCGGCACTATCCATTAACAAATAAATAGACTCGAAAGCCTCACGCCCTCGCTTATAGGGATCCGGAATGTTATGTCGCCCATTCCAATGGCTTGCTAGAAACGTCTTTCCGCTAGCTTCTGGAAACTGCCGAGAAAGACGCTCCTTCTGATGCGCTTCCATCACCAGAATCAAATCGTATTCAGCACACATTGCTGAACTCAGTTTACGTGCTACATGCTTAGGGCAAGTGAGCCCATGATTTTCAGCGACTTGCCGCGCTGTGGCATCCATATCTTGGCCCTCCAACCCAACCAGCCCTGCTGATTCAACGATTTTCTCGGGCCTTAGTGCTTTGAGTTGTGCAGCCAAAGTGGGACTTCTACAAATATTTCCATCACAGACAACCAGAATCCGGTTGAACATGCTTAATCCCTCAATTTATCTTCTGTACTGCTCCCCAAGTACAACGCACTAACCGAAGGCAAAATCAGACTAAGCACGCGGTTCCACTTGGCCAGAGGCGCCGCAGTAACATAAACAATATCCCGCTCTTGTAACGTAAAGCTGTCTGCCAGTACCAGAGCTGCGGCATCTTTTGCATTTAGCTGATAAACATCAATACCATGATCTGCTGCCAAAGGAGCCTTGCGGAAGACAAACACCCCTGAAGCATCGGATTGACGCTGGTCAAAGCCACCATTTTCAGCTAACGCTTCCGCCAGCGTTATACCATTGCGCCCCATCTTCAGGCTGGCAGCTTTACCTACCTCACCAAGAACAAACACTTTCGCATCCGTCACCGGGTTTACGTTAATAACATCATTAGGCTGCAGCAGGATATTCTGGCTGGTATTGCCATACTGATAGATATCACGCAACGAAAGGCGATAATCCCTGCCATTACGGGTAAGAACGACGCTACTCCAGTCCGCTGCTTCTGTGAGCCCGCCCGCTTCGCCAATCGCGTCAATTAATCGAGTAGGCACATTCGTCACCGGAAACAAACCCGGTTTATCGACTTCACCGGTAACATAGATTTTTTTGTGGCGAAAGGCTGCGATAGACACATCGACTTGTGGGTCTTCAATGTATTTAGAAAGACGCCGGGTGAGCATGTCTCGTATTTCCGTTACCCGTAGCCCTTCAACACTCACGATCCCTACGTACGGGTAAAAAATAGTGCCATCACTGTGTACCCAATTCCCCGACTCAGCAGAACTGCGCAAAGAACCGGCAGGAATAGTCAGCTCGGGATGATCCCAAACCGTAATCTGCAGCACGTCGCCCGGGCCAACCAAATAGTGGTAATCCTCATCGGACAAATCGATAGCCGGAGGAACGCCTCTGTCAACCGGATGTATATCTTGTTTTTTGAGTATCCCCGTTCCAATTGAATGAACTTTTACTACATCAGGAAGCGGCGCGCCTTCTGATGAACCATCCTCATCATCCAGAAACCAACCCGGAGTTGGAGAATGATAGGAACCCGGCACAACCGTACAGCCTACCAATAATGCAAACAGGCCAGCAGCCAAAAATTTACCGAGTGGATTCATAAATACCTGCATAAACTCTGTTACCAATTGATGTCGCGGGTCCACTGAAGGCCAGCGGTAAACCGCTCCCGCTTTTCATAGGTGACTACGGCTTCATTCGTAGTAGAAAGCAACCAGTTCAGCCGGCCGCCCAGTAGGGGGTGGCCGATGCGCAATTCGGCCAGAGTGATGTCTTGTTCGTCTGCGGCCTGAAGAATTTCGTCCCCATCGATATGCAGCACTGCGCGTGTGCTCCCTTCGTCATTCAAGGTCGCTCGGGAAAGGCTCAGAGAGACCGTCACATCGTTACGAAAAAACTGCTGCATACCCAGGGTGGTGACTTTGGCGTCACCCTCCCAAGTACTGGCCAGGTTACGGCCATGGTAACGGAAACCGGTCTTGTAGGTGCTGTGCTCGTACATAACATTGTGGCGTCGATCACCAAACCAACTACCCGCCACCGTCTCGGTGGCTTCAGCAAAGAAACGCTGGGAGCCTTTTCCCCAGCCGGTGACTATATCGATACCGGCGAGAGACGATCGCTTGGAGGGCAGGCCACCGGCTTCATCTTCACCAATGAACTGGCCATAAATCCCCAGTGGCACATCACCGGGATTCAACGACAGACGAAAATCCACACCCCCGATTTGATTACTGGGGTCATCATCATCATCGAAACCTGACGTTTCGCCGTTATCCCGGCCAATGGTCGCGTCCCAGAAAGCCTGAAAGTTCTGCGGACGCCCTTCCCCGCCCCACTGAGCCAGCCGCGTGAGGCCGATTTGTAGCGAGTCCAGCGGTTTGAAAACAAAGCGCGCACCTAGCACATGGGCATCGGGCACAGCCCGGTCTTGTTCCTGGCGCCCGGCAATAAACTGTAAATCCCAAGGGCCGATCCAGCTGAGCCAAGGGCTTTGCGGAGCCAGCGGCATTTGCCGAGACAGCCACACTCCGGGTATCGGGCGGGCATTGTTGGAGAGCGCCAACGAGCTTTGCCAGCCCGGCCCCCACCAGCGGTCGATAGCGCCTACGCCCAGCTGCCAGTTGCCAACAATACCGGCCAGGTAACTGTCATCCATGCGCACATATTCATTGTCGCGATCGCCATCCACATACCCGATGGCCAATCGCCCCGCCCAACGATCACCCATGCCATAAAGTGTCACTTGGCTGGTCTGTTCATCTTCCACTTGGGTGTCGAAGCTGGTGTAAAGGGGCTCTTGATTCGCCACCCCCAAAGTAATAGAAGCACCACGGGTGCTTTGCTTGGCTTGGCGGAGGGCTTTTTCAAGGAAGGCAGCATGCTGGCTTTCACAGCGTTGTGTTTCCGCTTCCGGGAGACTATGGCGGGCAAGGCGATAACCCTTCATTAGGGCGGCCCAGCTGATCGGCCAGCTGAGCGTCACTCCCTCTAGGCAGCCTTGAGATTGCAGCACCTCAATGTGATGGCGTGCAGCCAGATCACCAGCCGACACCCATGGAGAGGAAGCCTGTGCGCTGCTTGCAGCCAAAAGGGCAAAGCCCGCAAAATAACAACGAGTTGATCGTAAAGAAAACGACACTACGGACATCCTATCCAGCTGTTTAACATCATGGGGGCGAATTATTAATGCTTTTTTTTGTCATCCATATGACAAGCTGCGGCATTTTACCGTTTGTTTACCGTAATGCGAATGGTCTTCAATACTAAACCAACGTAATTACTACTAATTAATGACACAGCCCCCTTGATGACTAGGGATACGATTAGAAAAAAATACCGGATTTTGTCTAACAATCTAGCAGAGGAAAGTTAGCGCGCAGGCCCGTTACAGAAAGCCAGAGAGAAGATAAGGAAAGCGAAGAAAAAAAGGTCGGCTTTCAGCCTTTGGGCTGTAATGGCCTAAGCCGACAATGGAATGAAGCGCCCGCCTTAAAGGCTTTGCAGGGCATCGCGTATGGGGGTATCACCAGAGATGACGTCGAACTCTTGGTTACGAGTCTCCATTCGGGTGACTTCCGCCAGCACCTTGGCCACATCTTCTCGGGAGATTTCCCCGAAACCCTTTATTTTCTTCTCCAGCCTGATGTGCCCCAGCGGCGGTTCCTCAGTGAGGCGGCCCGGGCGGACGATGACATAATCTAGCCCGCTGCTGCGCAGGTGATTGTCTGCATTGCCTTTGGCTTCGAAGTAATGGCGCATTTTTTCCGGGCCGCTGGCAGGGGCATCTGCGCGCATGGAGCTGACCATGATAAAGCGGCTGGCGCCCTGCTCTTTTGCTTGATCCACCAGCGAGATGGCACCGTTCTGGTCCACATCGATGGTTTTATCCGGGCCGGTGTGAGGGCCGGAACCGGCGGTGAATATGACAGTATGCTGCCCTTTCAGGACATCCCGACAGTCGCCCTCCAAATCTGCCACCACCACATCGGCGGCTCCCAGCTCTTTGAGTGACTGTGCCTGGGCGGCATCGCGGACCATGGCGGTCACGTGGATGTTGTCGGCGGCCAAATGAGGAATTAGCCGGCGGCCAATTTTTCCGTTTGCGCCTGCAATAAGAACGTTCACGCGGGTCTCCTTTTCCGGTTGGTTAATAACAGGGGTTGTGATGGCGCGGAGGACTTTCAAGGGTGACCGGTGTGTGTAGGTCCGATTGACCCAAGGGCACAGAGAGCCTGAGAGGCGTAATCCGACATTTCATCATTATGGATGGGCAGCAAGGCTTGGTTGTCGGCTTACGGCTACACCTAAGTCGACCTACACAATCACTAGGATTCACCCGATGTTGCACCTCAGGGCGTGATCATCACTGTCATGGAGACATTTATGCGCCCGATACTACTGATAGTGAGCCTGATTATGCTCAACGCCTGCCAAAGCACGCCCCGCGCCCCCATTGAGGTGGCCGCCCCCTTCGACCTAGACCGTTTTATGGGCAAATGGTATGTGATTGCCAATATCCCTACTTTTCCCGAAAAAGGCGCTTCTAACGCCACGGAAACGTACCGCCGGGCCGGGCCGAATGAAATTGCCACCACCTTTACCTTCCGTAAGGGTGGCCCAGAGGGTGAGCTGAAGACCATGACTCCCACCGGGTTTGTGAGCGAAGAAAACCCGGCGATATGGGGGATGCGGTTCCTCTGGCCATTCAAGGCCGACTTCCGGGTGCTGTACGTAAGCCCGGATTACCAGGCCACCATTGTGGGCCGGGAAAAACGCGATTACCTGTGGATTATGGCCCGCAGCCCTGAGATAGAAGCCAGCACCTACCAGCACTTGCTGGAGACCGCCAAGGCCCGCGGTTACAGCCTGAACAAGCTGCAAAAAGTACCCCAGCTGTGGTGATGTTTGTTGCTGGCGCGCGCCGGCTAACGGGGTAGCCACCTCCGCTGCCCTATGGTCAGTGTTCTCATGCTGGGGCCAGCGTAACGGGAATGCCATTGAGCTGCGCCATGGCCGTTACCGCTTCCACCCGCTCGGTGCCCAGCACATCGTTGATGCTGCTGCCCGCTGTACTCCGGGCAATGCCCAACTGAACGCCCGCGCGATCATGGCCCCAACCATGGGGCACGCTGACCACACCGGGCATGATGTCGTCACTGATGATGGCCGGTAGCGTTATGCTGCCGGCACTGCCGCTAATGAGCACATCTGCGCCCTCTTGCACCCCCAACCGTTCTGCATCCACAGGGTGCAGCATGGCGTTGAAACGGCCTTTGCCTTTGATTAGCCGTTGGCTGTTGTGCATCCAGGAATTATTGCTACGCAGATGACGGCGGCCAATCATCAGCAGCTGATTGCCTTGCGGGGCATCCGGCACCGGCAGCCCTTGCAGTGCCCGGTTATAGAGGGCGGGAACCAGATTGATCCGTTGATTGGAAGTGTAAAGGCGTTGCGGCAGCATGGGCACCAGCGGCCCTAAATCAATGCCATGGGGAGCGGCTTCCAAGCGCTTTAACGTTAGCCCACCGCTGTTGCCACGCAGCAAACGCCAAGCCACTTTAGGCAGGGTGTGCAAACCCTTTTCCCTCAGCTCAGCCAGGGCCTTGCCGCCACTGCCATAGGGCCCCAGGCGCAGGCCCAAATCGATAATGCCCCGGTCGCCTAGTGTGCGGATAAAACGATCTGTGGCGGCGGACGTCAAGCGGCTGCGGCGACTGCGGGCGTTAAGCCGGTTCAACCGTGAGGTGAGCCCGAGCAAGATTTCCCAATCGTGCAACATGCCTTCCGGGCGAGGCACCAACGGTGGCGTGTATTTCACCACATTGCGCACCGCCACCGCCTGAAAAATAGGGTCGAACTGGCCGTGTTCGAGCTGGCCGGTGGGCGGCAGAATAATGTCCGCATGGCGGGTGGTTTCATTGATGTAAAAATCGATGCTGACCATGAAATCCAGGCCACTGAGCGCACGATCCAGCTTGTTGCCATCTGGGCACGACAACACCGGGTTGCCGGCATGGGAAATAAAGGCTTTTATCTGGCCGCGCCCCGGCGTCAGCATTTCATCGGCCATGGCCGTGACCGGAAATTCACCGCCGAACTCCGGGTAGCCGTTCACCCGGCTGCGATAATCGTCGAAGCTGCCGGTATCGCCACTCAGGCCACTCATGCTAACAACATCAAAAGCCGGGTTGGTGAACATGACACCCCCTTGGCGGTCCAGATTGCCAGTGAGGATATTAATCACATAGACCAGCCAGGCGCTGAGGCTGCCGTGGGCGCTGGTGGTTACCCCCACGCGGGAGTACACCGCCGCGCTGGGCGCGTTAGCAATATCGCGAGCCAGCGTGCGGATGGTCTCGGCGGGTATGCCCACCGCCCCAGCCACTTTTTCCGGGGTCCAGGGCGCCACCAGTTTCCCTAGGGTTTGCTTGCCATCAAGCAGGCCATCGATACGGCCCGGCGCCACCAATAATTCCGCATACAGCACCTGCACTAGCGCCAGCAGCAGGTACACATCGGTGCCCGGGCGCACGAAATGATGCTCGTTTGCCAGCTGGGCGGTTTCGGTACGACGCGGGTCCACCACCACCAGTTTGCCCCCGCGGCTTTGCAGCGCCTTGATGCGATTTTTCACGTCGGGGACGGTCATGATGGAACCGTTGGAAACCAATGGGTTGCCGCCAATGATCATGAAGTAATCGGTACGGTCGATATCCGGAATCGGGAACAGGGCTTGGTGGCCAAACAGCTGGTAAGTAGCAAGCTGATGGGGCAACTGGTCCGTTGAGGTGGCGCTGAAGCGCTGGCGGGTATTCAGCGCCCAGGTAAAGGGCAACAACATAAACAGGGCTCCGTGGTTGTGTGCCGTGGGGTTGCCCAAGTACAGCGATACCGCATTGTTGCCGTGCGCGCGCTGAATGTCGTGGAGCCGCTGGGCAGTTTCATCCAGGGCTTCATCCCAGCTGATCGGCACCCAGCCATCGGCGGTGCGCTTTACCGGGTGGCGCAGGCGGTCTGGGTCGTTATGCAGATCTTGCAACGCCACGGCCTTAGGGCAGATATGCCCACGGCTGAACGGGTCGGCCTTGTCACCACGAATAGCGTGTATGTCATCTCCGTTGTGCTCTACCTCGATACCGCACATGGCTTCGCATAAATTACAGGTGTGGTAGTGAAGATGTGTCATCGGTAGCCCCATTGGTTGCGCGAAGAGTTCTTGTTTATCAGATTCACGAAGAAAAGGCGCGGTGAATATAGGGTTTTATCGGCGGAATGTACCCAAGGGCTCCGAGGGCCTGAAAAGGCGTAATCTGGCAATAAAGGTGATTTATTTGCCCAATACCTTGAAGCGCTGCTTTAACTGAAACCCCTGATCATCCACTAACGTGAGGGTATGCCAGCCGGGCTCGGCGATGAGCGCCCATTCGTGAAAATGGCGGGTTTCCCCTAAGTAAGTGGCATCCAGGTGCCAATACAGGGTGGCATCGGCGCGCTGGTGCACCGCGCGCAACACCGCCCGGCCCAGCCGACCATTCAGCTCCACCGGAATATAAATGGCGGTGCCCGCATGGGGGTAGATCAACGCCATGGGCGGCTCGCTATCCATGGCCCGAGCCCCCGCTAAGCAATCCTCCCGCCAACTGGGCAACGGCCGGTAGTGCGGGTGGCGGCGCTGGTAGAACCAGGCCTGACCGGGAGGCAGCACAAACCAATCGCGATGACGCATGGCGCTTACCGGCTCGCACTGGCTATGCACCCGCTGGCCATTGCTATCCCGATGCACCCGCACATGGTACGGCGTGACGGTTTCGAAATGGCTGTGCAGCGGCGCCTGCCGCTCCACCGTGGGGCAACGCCCCCCGGCCAGATAACCGTCGTCACTGCACACATGCACGGTTTTCAAATCAGCCAGGGGCGCCTCTGGCCAGCGAGCCGGCCCCAGCAGACTGAACACGTCCAGCATCAACGGCGCTGCGGTGGCCGCGCCGCCCAGACTAGGAGCCGGCTCACCGTTGCCGTTGCCCGCCCACACGCCCACGGTGTAGCGGCCATTACTGCCGATGGCCCAGGCATCGCGCAGGCCATAGCTGGTACCGGTTTTCCAGGCGATGGCTTGGCTGGAGCTGAACAACCGCCATTGCCGGGCGGTGCCGGGCCGTGCCACCTGGCGCAGGGCATCCAGGGTTAACCAAGCAGCGCCAGGGCTAAGAACAGGGCTGGGTGCCGCCCTGCCGGGCTCTCGATTGGCAAGGGAGGATTGCAACACCGCCACGGGGTAAGCCGGTGCCTGCCGGGCGCTAGCAAACAGCCGTGCGTAAATACCCGTGAGTTCGTTAAGCGACCCCTCTGCTCCACCCAGCACCAGAGTGAGGCCGTAATCTTCAGCGTTACGAAACAGGGTGGTCATACCCATGCGCTGCAGCTGGTTATGGAAACGCCCCACCCCGTATTCGCGCAGCATGCGCACGGCGGGAATGTTCAGGGACTGACTGAGCGCCTGATGGGCAGGGACGGCGCCCCGGTAGCCATGATCGAAATTTTCCGGGCTGAAGCCGCCATAATTGGTAGGCAAATCCGGCACCAGCGTATCGGGCAGCAACAACCCATCGTCCAGCATCAGGCCATATAACAAGGGCTTGAGGACGCTGCCCGTGGAGCGCGGCGCACTGGCGATATCCACGGCGGCACCGTATTCGCGGGCATCGCCGTGGGTCATGTTGCCCACGTAGGCACGGGTGACCAGCTCGATGTGATCAATCACCACCACCGCCACATTATGCACGCCCTCCCCGGCTAAGCGCCGACCATGCTGGCGCGCCAGCTCGCGCACCCGGTGCTGCAGGTCTGCATCCAAAGTGGTGCGGAACAGGTGTTGTTCGCTACTGGCGGTGAGAGAGTTCAGCAGGTGGTTGGCGTTAGCGGGCAACGCCTTGGGGGCAGCGGGCAAAGGTTCCAGCAGTGCCAGTTGCAGGTCCCTGGCCGGCAGTGCTCCGCTCTCGTGCAGGTCATTGAGCAACCCATCGCGCTTGGCCCGTAATCGTTCCCGGTTTCGCCCCGGGTGGATCAATGAGGGGGCATTGGGCAGCACCGCCAACAACGCCGCTTCTGCCCAGCTCAACGCCGCCGGTTCCCGGCCAAAGTAACGCCAAGCGGCGGCGCGTAACCCCACAATATTGCCCCCAAAGGGAGCCCGGCTAGCGTACTGGATTAGCAGCTCATCCTTGCTGAAGTGCCATTCCAGCTGCAGCGCCAACAGCGCCTCGCGGGCCTTCTCTGGCAGTGTTCTGGGCGGGTCATCACGCAGCAGCCGGGCCAGCTGCATGGTCAGCGTGGAGCCACCGCTAACCACGCGGCCGGCACGGGCATTGAGCCAGGCAGCCCGAGCAATCGCCAGCGGATCGACCCCGGGGTGAGCGAAGAAGCGCTTGTCTTCGTAACTCAGCAAGGCGCGGCGGTATTTGTCCGGCAACACCTCCACCGGAACGAAGCGCCACTGCTCATCTGCGGCAATACGCGCCCCGAGCAAGCGATCATTGCGGTCCAGCATCAGGGTGGCGTACGGAGTGTGGGTTAGCCGCTCGGGCAATGGCCAGAACTGCAACGCGACCACCATAGGCACAGCGATAATCAGCAGGGTAAGGATTGAACGGCGCAGAAATTTCATCGCGGGTGGGGGCCGGTTGCAAAACCCTGTATCGGGTTACGGCTACGCCTAACACGACCTGCGAGCGGGAAAGTAGGTCGAATTAGCCTGACAGGCGTAATCCGACATTGCGCATTATTCGTTGCCAACGTCTTCCGGCAGTGACCATTCCCGGCCCCAGTTCGCAGGGTATCGGCCACGGGCCACGTCCCGGTGAACGCTGCTGTAAGGCCAATCGGCAGGCTGGAGGACATAACCATGCTTTACCGGGTTGTAGTAGAGGTCATCGGTGTGAGTTTGCAAATCATACTCATCTCGAAGGGTATGTTCCCAGAAACGCTTTTGCCAGATCGGTGTGCTCATTTGGCCATGTTTTGTGACCACCCCCTTGATGAAGCGCCAGCGGGTTGAGAAGTCATGGTCCGTTTCCGGCAGGGTCCAGATGCAGTGGAGATCGCCCGGCAGAATAACAATGGCATTCATGCGGAAAGGGTGGCGCGTTTTTACCCTTTTGAAGGCATGACGTAATGAAAGAACGACACGAGAGGGGGTGGCGCAACCCAGCGTAAGTCACATCCCCACCGTGTAGGTCGGATTAGCCTGAAAGGCGTAATCCGACCTACAAACGCAAGCCGATGGAATCGCAGGGCAGCGTAATCCGGTCTACTCCCGCGTTACTTCAACCCACAGCCCTTTGCTGCGCGCTTGGCGGCTGCCGTCGTACATGGCTTGCACGTTCCAAGCAGGCAGGTAGAAGCGGCCGGCGAAGGAGGCATTGAGGGCCACCCGCACGGTGAGGCGGTGCTTGCTGCCCGGTTTCAGATCGAAATAATGCATCACCCGGTCATCGCGCAGGTCCTGGTAGGTAATACGCTCCTGCTGCTCATCGCTGCCATCCAGCCGGCTGCTGGTAATCTGCCAGCCGGAAGGAAGGATTTGGGTGAGAGCCAAATTTTCCAAGGTGCGGTTACCGGTGTTGGTAATGGTGACTTCGGCCACAAAATCCTGCCCTTGAGGCAACTTTTGCGGGCTCACCGCTTGGCCATCCGCAAAGAAGCGGGTGCTAAGGGTGAGCCCTTCACTGCTGGCCTGTTCGTTACCCGGCAGCGGCGTTCCCACATTGCTCAGGGTGGCAAACAGCTTACGCTGGCTATCATTGCGCACGGTAAAGGCCTGGGCGTGCTGGCTATCGGCCAGCGTTTGGCGATACACCGGTGAGGTGGCTGCGATCTCCTGCCATGCCTGCTTGCCTTCGCGAATCGCAAACCGGTAGCCCTGCTCATCACTCTGACTGCCGGCATAACGGGCCATGGCCATGAGCGACCACGCGGTGGTTTGCGTGCTGTACCAATTGTCACTGGCCAGCTGGCTGGCAATGTCCTCTGCCAGGGTCCAGGCCTTGGCGCTATCGCCACGGGCATCGGCCACGGTGAGGCGGATAGCCTGGTCACGCAACTGAGAGCCATAGGTGTAACTAGCGCCGTCGTATTCCAGACCCGACGCCGCCGTGGCGGTGAGTTCCGCCGCCACGTCGCTAAGCCCCATTTGCAGGTATGCCGCCGCCAGCAGCCAACGACCACTATGGTAGCTGGCACTGCGCGCATAATCCGCCCGGGCCATCTGCAAGCGTTCGCGCAGGCGATTCATGACGCCCACTTGGGGCTTGCCGGCCAGTGCTAGGGTGTATTGGCGGTAAGCTTCCGCGCTCCACTGCCAGGGGCGATCGCCCAGGCTCTGGCTACGGCGAATCTGGTAGGCGGTCCAGTTATCTAACATGGCCGCCGGCACGGCATAACCGAGCCGCTTGGCTTCAAGCAAGAAATGGCCCGCATAACTGGTGCCCCAATCACTGGCATTGGCCAAACCCGGCCAGTAGCTGAAGCCGCCATCGGCCAGTTGGAACCGCTGCAGCCGCTCGATGCCAGCGGCAACGTTATCTTGAACGTCCTGGGCTTGTTGCTCATCCAGTTGCAGCAACTGATTCAGGTACAGCTGCGGCAACACCGCCGAGGTGGTTTGTTCGATGCAGCCATGGGGGTAGCGCAGCAGGTAATCCAAACGACGCTCTAGCCCCATGGCAGGCAAGGCACTAACCACCACGGCACTGCTGTTAGTACCGGCTATGCCGTGGGGCTGGGATTCCAGCGCCCACAGTTCACCGGGCGCCAGCACCTTGCGGATATCACGGGTAGTGGGCGGGTTGGCCGCCCGCACTGGCAAGTGCACGGTTTCCGACGTGCTGTGCTCGCCCCCTTTCGCGGTGACGGTGATATCGCCGATACCCACCTGCTGTTTGGCGGTGATTTTCAGCATGGCAATCTGATCGGACGGGCCGGTGAAGGTGAGCGATGCCTCGCCCTGCTCCACCTCAAACAGATCGTTGTCCGCCTCCACGGTCAGGGTCACGTTCTTTAGGCTGTCGTCGGTGACAAACACGGTTACCGGCAACGCAACACTTTCTCCCGGGCCTAATACCCGCGGCAAGGTGCTCAGCACGGTGAGCGGCTGGGTCACGGTTATATCCTGCTCTGCCTTGCCGTAGGCGCCGTTATCGCCGGCCACCACCATGGCCCGAACCTGCCCCATATAGGGCGGCAAAGTAATATCGTGGTGCGCGGTTTCATGGCTATCTAACGGGAAAGGGCCGAGGAATTTCACCACTGGCGGGAACCGACGGCGTTGCTTTTCTCGGCCATCATCGGCGCCATCGGAGCCCCCCAGCGCCAGCAGCTGATCCAGCTCTGCACCGTAGGCGCCAACCACCATGTCGAATAGATCCCAGGTGAGCACCCCCAAGGCTTCACGGCGGTAGAAGCTGTCGTGGGGATTCGGGGTTTGGTAATGGGTGAGGCCGAGCAAACCTTCGTCCACCAATGCCAGAGTGTAGGTCATTGGCTTACCCTGCTGCTCACTCACCTCCACCGTGAAGGTCTCTTCGGGCTTCACCTTTTGCGGGGCACTCAGTTGCGGGTTGAGGCGCGTATTGGGGTCATCCACCAGCAACGGCACCAGCCCATAAAGGCGAATGGGCCGATCGTTATTGCGGCCACTGTGCGGTTGCAACAGGGCCACATGCACATACACATTGGGGGCCATGTTGGCGGTGATGGGGATATCCAATGTTTGTGTTGTGCCGTTAGCGTCTAACCAATAGTGGTCCAGCACTCGGGAGCCGGTTTCCAGGCTCACCAGCAGACGGCCCTTGGCCACGGCGGGCAGTTCAATATGGGCGATATCCCCTACCGCATAGCGGTCCTGATCGGCGGAGAGTGACAGCCGTGTAGCTGCATCCTGACTCCCGCTGGCCTGCTCCCAGCTCCAGCCCAGATAGACTGTTTGCGCGGTGCAATGGTCACTTTGCCGATCACAGATACGGATCAGGTGGCGACCCCAGTCGTAGTCTTCCCCGTTCAGGTTCCATTGTGCGCGGCCTTGGCCATCGGTGGTGATTTGAGCCTGGGCTACACGCTGGGTGCTGGGGTCGCTAATGTAGTTGCTCAGGTCATCGCCTGAACGATCCCACCACCAGCGCCAGTCGATCTGGTAGACGCTGATGTCCAGGGGCCGACTAGGCTCTGCTTTGCCATCGCTGTTCAGGCTGATCAGATCAATGGCGTGCTGGCCTTCGCGGGACAACGCACCGCCCCAACCACTGCCTTGCGGAATACGCATGCCCACCCAGTGCTTGAACGGGTACACCGGCACGCTGCGAATTTGGGTGCTGTAATCGCCGCTGTTTTCAAACACACGGGTGGTCAGGGTGGCACGCAGCATGCCCGGGGTCTGGTCTACATTCACAGTGAGCGGCACGGTAGCGTTGCCCTGCCCGTCCACGTTGCCCTCGAAGGCAGTGAATGGTTCGCTGCTCAGTTTCCGGGTGGGGTCGTCGAAGTGATAAGCATCGTAGCCATCGAAGCGGGTGGTCCGCGCACTAACGCGCACCTGCATGTCCGCTTCTAGATTGGCCGCAGTGGCGCCATTGAGCCATTGGGTAAACAAGCCAATGTCCGTGGCCTCGTTGGCATACAGGGTTTCCGGCAAATCCAGCTCGATCTTCAGCCGGTTAGGCTTAATTGCTTCCACCCGAATGGGGGTATCAAAATAGCGCTCCCCCAGCCGCGCCACCGCACGCCAGTTACCGGTGGGCGCATCTTCGTCCGTGTGTAAGGTAAAGGCATAGAAGTCACCCACGGGTGTATCCAGGGTGTAGCTTTTCACCTTATTCCCTCTGGGGTCGAACCAGTCCAGCGTCAGCGGGTGCCCCTCGGGAATCATGTTGTCCTGATCTTCCAGAATGAAGGTGAGGTGGATGGCATCACCGGGACGCCACACATCTCTTTCACCGTAGAAAAAGCCTTTTAGGCCATCACGAACCTGCTGGCCACCGGTGTTGAACTGGTTGGTGGGCAAGGCCCGGTTACGGGCCAGCTTCAGGTAGCCGTTGTCCCGATCCTTGACCGCCTCCAGATAATAAGCGTTGCCTTCAAGGGTGAGGCTGGCCATGCCTTGGGCATCGGTGAGCCCCATGCCCACTTGCTGCAGCTGGTAGTTGTAGGCTTTCAGCACCACGTCTTCAGCAGGCGTATTGCTATCCAGCTCGGTGGCCACCACCAGCAAGGTGTCGTTCTGGCCTTGCTTGGCAATCAACCCCAGGTTGGAAGCCAAGAAAGCCTGGGTGCTGCTGGCCAGGTCGTTATATTCATAGTAGCTGTCGGAGCAGGGGTTATCTTTTTCGTACCAGCTCAGGTAACCGCCATCGATGTAATAGTTTTCGTAGAGATCATTGCCACCATCATCTTGCCCGGGGCCTTCGTAATTGTCGGGCAGGGTAGTCTTTTTATTCAGGGCACCGTCCGGGCAGTGGTAGCTGATGTCGTCGCCATCGATGGCCAGGGTTAGATGCACCAGGCCATTGGGGTGTTTGGCCATCAGCTCGGTGAGGTCCAGCTGATAACGCTGCCAGCCATCGCCAGTGCCCGGCAGACTCAGGGTTTTCTGCCACAGGTAGCGGCCAGTGCGGGAATCCATGTCCGCTTCATTCAGTTCACTGCCCTGCAAATAGCGGCCGATATTGTCATCGAATACCCGGAATGCCTGCACTTTTACCGAACGCACCCCCACCGCTTCAAAGGGCACACTGAGTTGCTTGCCATCGGGCAAAATAGTGCCTTCGCCAACGAAGCGAACCCCAGGCTTGTTGGTCACCAGGGTCAGGTTCTTTTCCAGGGTCTTCGCCAGGCGCCCCTGGCTGGCCGAGCGCAAGCTGGCGTCGATAACCAACGCCACATCGTCGTCCAGCTCTTCCTGCGGGTAAATGCGCAGGGTGCTGCCGTCTACCTCCACGCGGACATTGTTGTCATTGAGGGTAACCAGGCCTTTCAGGTTCTGGGTGGCGCTCAGTGCTTCAGAGAAATTCACCTGGATGTGGGGTTGGGGGTAACTGACCGCGCGCACATTGGTGACCGCAAAGTTTTTCAGCGCCGGTACGGTGTAGTGGCGTTCACCGTTGTTGCTCAGCCCCAAGGGCGCCGCATCCCAGCGCAGTAACACATCGCTGGCTTGCGGCTTACGAACAATGCCGCTCACTGAAAATGCATGGCGAAGCCCGGCGCTGTCATGTTGCCAGACAATGGTTAAGCCATCACCGTTCTGGCTGGCGGCCAGCACCGACTCCACCTTGTCGTGGTCCGCCAGGTCACGGGTCTCAAGGCTGCCGCGTAACACCATCTCACGGCCATCTTCGGTGGGTAACAGGGACTCCACGCTCAAGCTCAGTTGCTGGCGCAGTACCTGCAGGGAAAATTCTGCCGGGCTCAAGGTGTCGTCCACATTTGCCAACCCCTGTGCGTACAGCACTAGGGTCAGCGATTCACCACTGGGCAAAGGTTCTAAGGGGCGAATTTCCAATCGATCTTCAGCGGTAAACACCGCCGTCACCGGACGTTCCGGCAACAGCCGGACCACGCCGGACTGGGGCTTGTCTAACTGATCGGGGCTGGCTACGGGATGGTTAAAGCGCACGATCAGCGGTGCACGGGCACTGATGGTGCCGGTGGGCAGGCTCGCTAGATGGGTCTGCCAGCGCTGATCCAGTGGCGAGACGGCGGGCGCTGCGTTATTTCCCTCTGCGGCCGCGACGTTATTATCCTCGTTGCGTGTGGTGTCTCCAGCTTCATCACAGCCGACCACCAACAGCACCGCCCACAACATCAATAGACGAAAAACCGACAAACCCAGACGTGGCATGAGCCCCTTCCCCTAGCAACATGATTAACGTGGAAAAGATACCACAGACATGGACCATTCGTTGGGGCACTCTCGTAACGGCGACTTCCCGGCCTTGCCGACGGCAACAACAACGTTAAGCCTGAAAGGCAGTGTGTTCTTTCTCCGTGAGAGAAGAGGCAATCCGACACACCACCTGTCAATTAAGCATGAAGGTGGAATATTCCAGCTCTGCCATTTTGCGGCTGACCAACCACAAGCCAAGCAACACACAGACAGCCAAGGCCAGCAAGAAACCAAAACCGAAGAACTGAGGGCCTAAGTACAGGCTAATTCCAGTAAAAATCACATTAAGTACGAAGAACAACCCGGTCAGCAGCACCAGCATGCGGCGTTGATCCAGGTAGCAGAACACGTTGATGATGGCGAGGAATACCACCTGTAGTGCGGTAGCAATCAACTGCACTTTGAGCAACGGTAGGTACAATTCCGAAATGCCCAGCGCATGAAAGATCTGCGCACCGGCAACCATAATTACCAGCGCCGAGATAGCCTGAATCTTGAGAATTTGGAAAATCCCCTGGCGAATCACAAAGACCATTCGATTGCGCATATCTTCAATATAAGACAGCGAGCCGCCTTCACGAACCGCATCGTAGAAGTTGGAGTAATACTCCACAAAGTCCGTTTCCATGCGCACCAGAAACACTGCCATGCCAGGAATAAGCGACAGATACGACAGGAATACCGGGATATCGTAGATTAACGAAGCCCGAAGCGGCCCGATCACATCGCTTCCGGTGCCATCGTAGAACCAGAACATGGCCTTGTCGGCCCACACACCGGCGTTATAGAAAAAGCCAACCAGCATCAAGGAGGGGTACAGGTATTTTTTACTGAACATGGCGAACGACACCACGCTCTCGGCAGGGTAGCCCCGCACGATCAGCACCAGCATACCTGCCAATAAGGTGACTTGCCCAAGCAGAAAGCCCAACAACAACCCTTCCAGCCCCAGAAACAGCAGCAATAGCGCCGCTACAACCGTAATCCCGTACCCGAGTGCGTACAGCAGAAGAATAGCCTTGTACTGCTTCATGCCAGACAGGAATACCGTGGCGATCCAGATATTGCACAACACTACAAAACAGGCGATCAACAACACTCGAAAAAGAATGTTTTGCTCCGGAAACAGGAACATGGCCACCGGCAACGACAGTAGCCCAGCAAAGATCGTCACCAGCAAGGTAATGCCGCCAAAATTAGGCAGAATCAGGTCTTCACGCTTTTCAAACGAGCGGTCGGCACAGAAACGGGTGAACGCCAGCTGGACAATACCGGTGAGGGTCAAACTGACCGCAATCAAATAGGTGACCGTGACCTGAAATTGCGTCACCGCCGCATTGGGTATCACGATCCCCAGGCTGAAAATACCGATAATCAGGATACCGATGATCGATAACACCCAGGGACCTGAGCTGATCACTCCGGCATAGGCGTAGGCACGAATGAGCCCGAGCAAGGTGTCCTTACGCAACAGACGGCGCAGCTCAAAACCGATGCCTGCCATTAGTGGCGGCCCTCCGTATTACTGGCCGAGGCCGCAATGCCTGAATCATCAAGCAAAGAACGGTATAAATCCCGATAGGCTCCAAACATCATTTCCTGGGTATACAGGTTTTCAACCCGACGAATACCCGCCTGCTGTGCTTGAAACCACGCGGCTTTGTCTTTCAATAACTGAGCCACCGCGTTACCCAGCGCTTCTGGGTCGGCAATGCCCACCACCTCGCCAGCTTTACCGTAGGCACGATCATCTTCATCAAGGCCTTCGATCAACTGGCGGCAAGACCCCACATCCGTGGACACCGCCGGCACGCCGGCAGCAAACCCTTCCAGCAGCACCAAAGGTAATGCCTCACTGATGGAACTGAGCACGATCACCCCCACCTTAGGGAGCAATTCATCAATTTTCTGAAAGCCCAAAAACTTCACATTTTTTTCCAGCCCCAGGCTGGCCACCAAGCCACGGCATTCCTTGGCGTAATCTTTATCTTCATCTTCCGGCCCGGCAATCCAGCCTTCCGCTTCGGGAATCACATTGACCAAGGTGCGCATGGCGCGCAGGAAGGTTTTCACATCTTTAATGGGAACCACACGGCCAATCAGGCAAGCCACCGGGGGAATGGCTTCACCACGGGCGGCGCGCACTTTCTGCATACGTGGCAAGTCGATGCCATTAGGGATATTCAGTGTGCGGTCCGGGGGGGCGCCATCTTCCATCTGCCGTTCCCGGTTTCGTTCATAAAGAGCCACGATCCGGTCTGATGCCTGATAACACTCACGCCCTAACTCGGTGAAGAAATTCACCCATTTCTCGCGAAAATAGGCCATCTCCGAGTTATTCTTTTCCACCAAGCCACGGTTATCGCTGATCCATTCACTCTGGAATAGATCGATTTTGCGCTCTTTGGTGTAAATACCGTGCTCGGACAACAATAAAGGCTTGTTGGTGCGGCGCTTTAGCATGGCCCCTAGAAAGCCGGCATAACCGGTCGAAATGGTGTGGTACATTTTCGCCGGAATTAAATTATCGGCAATGTCGTTCAGCACCCAGATGGGCGAGTGCATGATGCGGATGGTCCAGAAGTAATCCACAAATGACGGGTCACGGCTAAAGTTCCGGTACGCTTCGGCGATATAATCCCAGCTGGCCCGGCTGTGCAGGAACGACTCTTCGGAATAATCCTCGCCTTCGCCCAGATGAGTCACAATGCGGCTGAACAATTGGCTGCGTTCGCGGGTCTGGACGCCCTCTTTCACCATGTCGTGAAAACGCCGCAAATCGGCATAAGCTTTGCGATTACCCTTGAGGGAGCGTTTTTGCGCCCCCCGCTGAAAATTGTGCAGGTAGTGCACTTCAAGGTGCACCACGTTGTCGGGCAGTTCGTATTTCATCTCGCCGTAGTCTTCCGGGCGGCTGCCTACAAAACAACAGGCAAAGGTGTACTCGGGAAAACCACGAATAATCTGGTTTACCCAGCTGGACACACCACCACTCACGTAGGGGAAGGTGCCTTCCAGTAATAGACAAATATCGGCGCTATCCGCCCGTGGCAGGCTCATAGGCCCTCCAGAATTCAACGGATTTATTCAGCTGGGTAAACTGGCTGTCATCGGTGATTTCCAGCATCAACATACGTACCAGCGACATTTGCCGGCGCTGCAACGCAATTTCGGCAAGCCAGGGGTTCACTTTCGCCGCAGAAAGGCCAAGTCGGCGGGCAAATGTCATGGACTGGTGCGCTTCGCCTATCTGTTCCTGGCTGAGCTGGATACGCCCGCGTAACAGCCACAGCCCAGCATCTTCTGGGCTTTCCATCAGCCCCATATCCGCGTAATAACCGGCTCGCTCTAACGTTAACGTACGAATATCACCACGTACCAAATTCTGATAATTGAGCTCCCAGTAGAGCTCGGCCAGGCGACGCGCCAAGCGGTAACGGCGGGACTCTTTGGAGCGCTCCAGTAAATGCAGGGCTCGCTCAATATCACGGGTAATTTCTTTTTCTTTTTGATCAAGAATCCCGTAGGCCAACAATCGCAGATCTTCAAAGGAGTCGCCGAGGGAATGGCGTAACAGATTACCGGTTACCCTGGCAGGCATATCTTTAAGCACCAACATGCCTTGCACGCGTAAGGCATTTGGCGCCTTTGATGAGATCAGCAAATTTTTTAGATCGATCTGTCGAAAACCCGCGGTGCTATTCACTTGCACCGGGGTAAAGTACGGCTGATCCACCAACCCAAACGGTAGATCCCGAAACAATGCCGGCAGCCAGATACCCAGCGCAACACCACCCAAAATCGTCACTAACCCCATGGCGGGGATAAAGAACGCAAAGGAAAAAATCAGCACCCAGGAAAGGATTTTTGGCGTTCTGAAACGTTCAGGCAATAAACTCCAGGCCACCACGGATAACAAGGCTGAAGCCAAACCGTGTGATAGCAGATACAACAAGAAAATCGATAAATCCGCCTGCTTGCTCAACAACAGCATTAGCGATGCGATTTCTGCAGCGACGGCATAAATAATTAGCTTGAGGCTAGACACCGGCTGCCTCCAGCAACTCGGCGATCTGCACCTCGGAGTCTCGCTGGTCCAGGTGCCGGTAAAAGAACTGTATGCCCGCCTGGCGTAGGCTCATGAAGACGTACTCCTCTTGCAGCCATTTTTCCGTACGCAGAACATAGCCCTCCAGACTGGATTCCCCGGTCATAGGCATCATGATCATCAGTACCCTATCGCTGATCCACCATGCCAAGTCGAGGCTACGCAGGCCACGCGCCAGAGCATCCAGAATTAGCCCGGCCTGCTCGCTTTCATCGGCCACAAATAGGGTCAGGGAAGTATCTACTCGGCCACCTTCACGCAAACGCACCAAGGCAGCCAGCTCGCTGGCAATACGGAAGGGCATGGTCGGCCAGCGATCCAACATCTCATCCACTTCATCGCCGGCGTGCACGATATCCGCATAAAAGTTCAGCAGCACAGACAGCAACTGCAGATTTTCATAGTTGATCGAGAGGAATGGCAGGCGCTCAATCACCATCATCCCGATGAGGTCTCCACCGCTGTTGATGATAGGCGCAGCCACCAAATATTGGCCATGGTAATTGCTGTCGTGGCCTTGCTGCTGAACGTGGGCCAATAGCCGATGATCTAGCGCGTGCTGAAGGAGTTCGTTATCTCGGTCCAGGGGGCCATTTTCTCCCAACAGGGCCGCCGGCTCGTCATCAATCCGGCCATTAACAACGCGGTACAAGGCACAACGCTGTAGCTGGCAATACTCTGCCAGAAGATGCACCAGATCATCCGCTGCAGGCAGCCGAATGCTGTCACTTTCATCTAAGGTCAGCTCGCGCAACCGCGCCAGCGCATCGCGCACGGTGTAGGGTTTAACGAGTAGATTCTCTTCCAGGCGGTCATGGGACAAACGCAACAACACATAGCGCTGCGTAAGATTCTGCAGGCGCTCCAACGCATAACTGGAAGCACTGTCGGCGCGCATCAGTTTGACCCGCCACATATCGGCAAACTCGCCGCAGATCAGAATAATAACGAAGCCACCGAGCATGGTGGATTCAGGAAAGGGCAAACTGGGGTAAAAGCCGAAAAACCTGAGAATAAACCAGCTACTGACCAAGCACAGCATGCCAAACACACCGAGCAGGCTGCCGTAACGAAGCGCCAACAGGATAGGCACTAGCAGCACCCAACGGAAAGTTCCGATAAGCGTCAACGGATCGTCATAACGTAACCAGAGGCCCAAACCAACCGCCAGGGCGGTCAGAATGATCGCTTCGCACATCGACCAGAGCACTCTCGGCTGCGGCATAAACAGCCCCGCCAGCCTACCGTTGCTGAGGTGCTCCAACATTACTGCACCACCGGCGAGATCAGTTTATCGATCACTTTCTGGCCGACTTCACTGAGCGACTGGCGGGCCCAGCCCGCGCGCGAGCCGGTGCCGCTATAAACAATGCGCCCCTCAGGCAGTTCTCGGATTTCAATCATCACCCCTACCGCCGGCTCACCGTCCACACCAGTTTTATAACGCCATTCGTGTACAACCCCACTAACCACATAATCCGCCGATTGGGAGCGAATCCACTTATCCATTTTCTTGCGGCTGGCGGCGGATGTGCCTTCGAATAACACTCCTTGGTTATCGCTTTGCGGGTAGCGGGTCACCGTGTTAACGCCATGGCGAAACAGCACCGATTCTACGATCGCTGCCGCCCGCAAGCCGGCCTGGGGCGTCGCGGTACGGTTAACCAAGGGCAACACCAGCCATGTGCCCTCCCCAGACAATTCCACATTCTGACTGCTGCGAACATGAGTACAAGCGGCCAGCACGACAGCCAGCAGCAAGGTACCCAGTAGCGGAATGCTCACTCTCATTGGATTCACTCCTAATAATAAATTCTATATTGCAGCCCAAAGCGGTAGCTATCTTCATCACTGCCACCGCTATTGAGCTGTTGCTCCGCGTAAATCTTCCATTCATCACGCCCGATCAAAGGGCCTTCGACCCCGAAGCGGCCGGTAAAACCCGCCCCAGACAAACTGTTCTCGCTGTAGCCAATTTCTCCCCAACCCTGTAATCGGTGCGCACGAATATGGACATCAGGCTGGCCCAACAACAGTACTATTTCCGACTCGTGATAGTCCTGCGGTAGCGGCAAGGTCTGGGCCCCCGGGGGTAGCAGCGCACGCACTTGCGCCATGCTGTCGCCGCCAGCGGTGAAGTCCGCACGGGTGTGCCTCACCCGTACGCCGGGGGAAAAGCGTGATAACCAGGGGCGCCAGGTGCTTTGAGCATTGATGATACTGCCACTGCCCAGATCGCTCTCATTAAGATCATGGTAGTCATAGTTGGCCCAATCCACACTGCTTTGCCAGGTGGATGATGGCCTCCAATTCAACAACCACTGGCTACCCGTGCGTGACGCACCGAGAATCAACAGGGACGATTCATCCGCCGGCGTTCGCCATTGGTAATTCAGGCTACCGGACCAATACTGCGTCCAGTTCGCCCCCAGCTCCAAGTCCGCCATGGTTTCACTATTGTTCAACAGATTGCGCTGGCCCAATTTCAGGCGACTGCGGAACCGTTCGCGCTGGTAGGCTAACGCCACCGAGAGGCGCTGCTCATCATCACTGATCTGCAATAATTCATCGTCATTACTACTGAAATTGCGCTGACGAGCCTCCACCGACAACTGCGTGAAGTCACTGATCGGGTGGTACTGAACAAACTGCAGGTCCTGAATATCCAGCGCACCCAAACGGCGCTGCTCAAGATGAAACTGGGAGGAAAGCGCCGTAGGCAACAGCAGGCTTTCCTGCAGATTATTACTGCCTGCCAACTCTGGCGCTCCGGCCTGAATGGCCATGAAAGTATTAGCGGCCTGGCGCGGTTCATCCAACCGCACGTGGGCTTCCAGCTGTTCGGACAGGCTAAGCTGGCCCAAGTACTGCTCACGCGTTCTGGCTACCGAATCCAGATCACCCTGCACCAAGGCATAGGCCAGCGCTGATCCAGCCTTAAGCGGGCCCTGCTGTGCTATTTTTTTACGTAAATACCAGCTCTGAGCCAAGCCAGGTTCCGACTGACCAATGGCCCACTGCGCTAGCCATTCAGCATGAGCGGCGGGCACGTCTTCCATGCCGTCTATTTGCGCTTGGGCCAGTTTGAGGGTGGTGTCGCCATCATCAAATAACAGGCTTAGGGTCAACTTCATGTCCCTATAGGTGGCCTGTTGCTGCGGTTCGACCGTAAACGGAAGCTGCTCTTTTAGGCGGCGCATTACCGGCCAAGCTTGCCCGTTTCGCCCAGAAGCAATCAACGCCTGGGAGTAATACCACTGCCTCTCCCAGTTATCGCGGGCAGTTTTCAGTAGTTCAATTTCATAGCGCAGGGACTGCTCCGCATTACCCAAGGCCATTTGTGAAGCTGCCAGCACGTTCCAATAGCGGCGGTCACTGCGAGCCGAGTCTTCCCAATTCACCAGAGCCTGTTGCAGCGCCGTATCTTGGCCTGTGGCGATGAGCAGCCACATCCAGCTAATGCGGGTTTCTCTGTCCTCGGAATTTAAAACCAAGGCTTTATTAAGCCACCGCTGCGCCGCGTCTGCATCCCCGCGATGCAATTGCAGGTTGGCATAGAAGCGCAAAAATTCCGGGGTTTGTTCAAGCCGTTGTCGTTGTTCCGCGCTCAGCCCCTTAAGAAAGGCATCAATGGCGGCATCATCGCCGCGAGACTGCAGCTGGTACAATGCGCCAAGTGCCAATTGCGGGTCACCGTTCTTGCGCCAGGCCCGGCCCATCAGCAATGCTAGCCGCTCCGGCTGGTAATAACGGGACAGCGTTATATAGTTATACAGGTCGTCTGTCTGATCGTCTTCATTGTCCACCAGCTCCTGGTAACGGGACAGTGCCAGATCCCACTCCCCCAACTCCCCGGCCATCACCGCAATACGACGGGACAATGCGGGTATATAAGGCAACTGGTTAGCATCACGATTTAGGTCTAACAGCGCTTTTTCGCGTTGACCATTTAGCCAGTACAGATCTGCGGCCTGTTCTGCCATCAACGGCTCAGGACCAAAACGATCCATGTATTCCCGGGAATAACCCGCCGCCAGCATATCTTCCCCCTGGTTCAGAGCCAGGCGTTGCATTTCTCTTAGCACCGCTTTGCTGGGATAACTACGACGCCACTGTTCGAAGAAGCGCAGCCCTGCTTCAGGCTGACCCAACAACTCGTATTGCCGACCGATGGTGGCAATGATGCCCGCATCGTAAGGGGACGCGCTCAATAGCGCCTTGTGAGCCCGCAGCGCAAGGCGGTTGTTATAGGTCAGTGGCGCTAACTCCAGTACGTGCTTCCACGCCTGCGGGTCATTACTCAACTCCGCCACCTGACGCCAGGCCTTCAATGCGGTTTCCGGGTCGCCCAACCAACGGGATACTTCAGCCAAACGACGCCACCAGCGCTCATCGTCGGAACGCCAGTAGAGCGCATTTTCAATCACTTGCCGGGCACGGGGTAAATTGCCCGACGCCATAAACACCCGATAGCTGCGATCGTAATAGCGTTCCACATAGGGTTCTGGATCCGCCGCATGGGCTGGCCATGCGCCGGCCAATACCGAAGCAAGAACAACCATAAGCAACAGACGGAACTTCATCCGGGCTCCTCGATATCCGCCAGCCTTAGCAACAACACCGCATAATGTTCTGCTGCTGCCATATTGCCGCCAGCCTGAGCCAAGGTCATTAACCGGTACAAAACGTCTTTGTCATTATAAAACGACCGTTCACGGGCGCCGGCCAAGCGCATGGCCTTGCGATGCAGGCTCCCTGCCTGCAAAGCATCCAGCGCAGCCAGAAAATAGCGCTTGCGCACCTGATAATTGCCTCGTGAATCCATAGCGGCAATATAGGCGTCCGCCGATTCCGAGTAACGGCCATGGGCCAGCAGCACTTTGGCTGATCTCACATGCCAGCGGCTAGGGTTAGCCGCATTGTCAGCCAATCGAGTGAAAGCCTGTACCGCCTGGTCTACGTCCCCCAGGGCCAGGGCCATATCTGCAAACGCCATGCGCTTTTCATTATTCAGCGCACCCCAGTCAATGCTGCGCAACTGCGCTAGGGTGCCATGCTGCAACATGGTTCCAAAACGGTTGTCCGGTGTGATGGCCATCAGGCGGGTAAATTCGCGACGTAATTCCAGCCAAGCGATCTGGCTGTCATAACGGCCATTGCTAACACGTGCCACATAGCTCAGTTGATTATCTGCCTCCACAAAATCGCCTTGCAGAATCAATTCGCGAGCCATCAGCAGCCGTAACTCGTGGTCGTCGGGTTTCGCCTTCAGCCATGCCTGCATATAACTAAACGTAACCGCATCCAGACGAGCGCTGCGCAACGACGAGGATAGGTCCCGTGGGAAGACCATCCAGCACACCACCGCGATGAGAATCAGGAAGGCAAATAGTTCGAGTAAACCAACGACCCGCAGCCGCTCAGTGCGGACATTGTAACCGTAGCTCGTTGAGCTCACGTGCCGCACTCCTGTAGCGATTAAATCGACCGTGACGGCCAATCGGTTTAATAATGTTACCTTGGTGACGCAGAGTGCAGCCTTCGACGTTGGCCAAGGTGAACGCCAGTGGAGCCATGGCGCTCAGGGAGAATTGCAGTCTTTTCCCATTCCGAGAGAAAGCCGTCAACCGCCCGTTCGCCTGCTGTAGATAGGGAATGGCATCACCCGATGCTACCCGCCCCTGCCAACGGGCGCGGCCACCACTGAGGTGAACATAACGGCCCGGTTTATCCTCCCGGAATCCAGCTACCCCATCGCTCCCGGATATTGCCGGAAAGCTCAGCTCATCCGGTAAGCGCAAAGTACGCAACTCACCGCTGCCCTGAATTAACCATTCATCACCACGACGGGCAATGACCATATCGTTGAAATCGAGCACTTTACGCACGTATTGCGATGCAAAGAGCGGAAAATACGGTTGCTCACTGGCCCACTGATATACCCGGCGCAATGATTCCAGCGACGCATTCTTACTAGCAATATAGGTGTGGTAGTAGATATCCACCGGCTTAAAACGATGCGGAGTCTCGGTCAGCTTGAAGGTTTCGATGACCCTTTCAAACCCGTAAAAAGGACCGGTCCATTCATTGGTGTAAATATTTTCATTCTGGTTAGGTGCATACACCTGAAACTCATCGCCTTTGGGCACACCAATACCTTTGACTAGGGTCCAGGTCGGTGCACTTTCAGTAATGGTGGTATTGCTGCCATTCATGTTCAGCAAGCCACCTTCACGGGCCGCTTTTAGCGCTTCCGGAGTGGGGATGGTATCTCCGCTCCACAACACCATGCGTGTTTTCTTACCCGGAGGTAACAGCTCGCGCTCAATATAGTTTGCCGAACCTACCACCTCACGCACCGGGTCCATACGGTAATCAGGAATCGGCAATCTCAGCTGCCCTTCCGGCCCGTAGAGTTCACCGGGATTTTCCTGAGCATCGTACCAGAAGAAGGGATGTGAATAGGTATGGGTTGCCGCTTCCACATGGGGAAGCGCAAACATGGCGCGGGCAATGCGTTGCAATTCCGGCGCCATTTTCGGGTACAGGCCCTCGCTGGACACCTCCCCTTCAATCACCGAAATGGTGGTTGGAATATCGAATTTCTTAAGAATCTCATCTAATAAAACCAAGGCGTCGGCTTCATTGCGATAGCCCTCCACTTCCGCCAAGCTGGGGAAGCCATCGCCATCCATATGCGCAAACAGTAAGCGACGTCCATTTTCTGTTGTTACATCCGGAATCGGCATGGCCGGCAACTTCAGCGCTTCACGGGTAAAGGTGAGCGGGTTGATCATCCAGCGGTTCATGCCTTCTTTAATACCGGGCATCATGGAGCGAATGGGGAAGGGCTGAAAGGCATAGCCGCCCCACGGGGTGGTGGCCACCGGAATCAGTGTCTGGTTGTCGCTACGCAATTCAAGCCAAGGATTAGCCTCTTTACTGTCCAGCGGGGAAGATACATCCAGTAATCCCGGTAGCGGAATTTCGAACCCCATGTCCGGGTGCTGATAGTGAATACTGGGCGGGCTGGTCGGCGTGCCCCGTGAAATAAATCCAAAGTCCTCTGCATGGGAACCTTTCGGGTCAATTGCAGGGAAACCCAACATGAGAATGGGAACGCCGTTGTCTTTCTGTAGAGCCAACCAGTCTTCAAATTCATCGCTGCGGGCTTGCGGGTCTTCTAGCCAAACCACAATACCGGCATAACGGCCCGCCAACGTTCCCGCGGGCATCGGTGTATCTATTACCCGCACATCGGGCACCAGCCCTTGAAACTGTAGTGGCATTAACCCATAGAGCACCGCCATGGATAATTCCCAAGTGCTTTCTTTACTACCACCGGTGACCATCAATACCTGGCGAGGGATGACCTCCAGCTCTCCCACGCCCAACATATCCAGCGCCGGGTTAGTCACCCAAGGAATCACATTATGGCGGGCAATGTCGCTAGCGATTTTACGTGCCTGGTCACGGTCCCTGGGGGGGGCATAATCAATGGCAATAGTGCTAACACCATAGCGCTCACGGACTTGCTCAAACTGATCCAGCAGCCATTGCCGGTCCGACTCCGGAACCACCGCAAATTGATCTTTGCTTGGCAACCAACGCTGGTAGAGGGACTCTGCCGCCACCGCATCCACGCGGGCCTCAATCAATGGCATCAGCTCAAAACCGCGATTGAAAATAAACCCGGCTTCGGGATGGCGCTCGGCAATAGCGTTTATCAGCGCGGCCAACCCTTTTTGTTGACGTTCACGGGCGGCGTCGTCTTCCGCGACCAGTTGATAGCTATCCAGGGTATCAAGGAAAAAACCGCGATAGCCCTTTTGCCATAGAGGCTCAATCACGGCATCAATAAAGTAGCTGCGTAGCGCCGGGGAAGACTGGTCAAGAATAAACGACCCCCAGTCCGGGTTTTTCCCCAACAACCAGGCCTTGTCCAAACCAGAGAAATAATGACGTTGGGCCAGCACTTCACCCAAGCTCACATAGGCATAGAAATGTTCACCCTGGTAGGCCTGGGGCACAGTGTCAGCCTGATTTGGCTCCACCACGGGAAAATCAAACACGGCCAGCGAAGCCCATGGAATATCGGGGCCATAATAAAAGGCCGCTGTTTTGGCGTCAGCCTTACTCTCTACTGCCGAGGCAGTAGCCGCAACACACCAACACAAGAAAAAAATGACGTAACGAATGGGCACGTCCCTGACCAGAAATCTGAAAAAGAATTTTAGTCTATCTGAATTCACGTCAAGACGAAGTGAAATATGGTAATTGAGCCTCCCCAATGTAAATAAGGACCCATCAGCATTTTTTATTTTTACATTTTTCTTACAAAAGCCGGCTTTCCTTACCAAACTGGCTACGTAGAAAGGCCATCTGGTCCCCCCGTATACGGTGGCTATTAATCAGCGCCAGATACTCTGCCATATTCGGCACATAAGGCAGGGCCAGTAATTCCATGCCAATTTCGTCCAGTCGATGGCTACCCTTACGCTGATTACAGCGCCGACAAGCCGACACTACATTCAACCAGCGATCCTTACCACCACGTGAGGTAGGCACAATGTGATCACGGGTAAGCGCATTTTCAGCAAAGGATTTACCGCAATATAAGCACAGATGCTTGTCGCGACGGAAAAGAGCCCGATTGGTTAACGGTGGAGGCGGGCGCTTATAACTGTGGGTAATGCCATCGCAGGCGATAATCGAGTGGAGGGATAAGAGTGATCGAGCACCGGTAGTGCGGCTGGTCCCACCCTGCAACCGGTAGATTTCTTCCCCCAGCGTCCAAGTGACCAGACCACGAGCATAAAGGGTGGCGGCGACCTGCCAGTCCAACCATTCGACCGGGGCCCCCGCCTTGTCCAAGCGCAAAATACGTTCAGTCATGGGCAACCTCAGCAATGTAATTGAGTGTGGCTGTATCAGATATAAACGTAAGGTGATGACGATTCTGCAACAGAAGGCAAAAAGAGATAGGAACGCTATTGCGGGAAACCCCGTGGAAGGTCGTGCATTGCCGGTGTGGGTATGTCAGCACGGTGGCGGCGCCTTTACTTTATTATCTCTGATTAATTTGCCTCAACAACCTAATCACAGACAACCAGCTGAACAAATAATAAACAGGGCAGCGCGCTAGCCGCAACTCTCTTTTCCCATTGAGCGTTTCCTGATTAGCGTTTGTGTTCGCAAGCCTGGCCAATGATCAACTGACGTTCCGCTTTAATGCATTTGTATTCAAGGCATCTCGGAGCGAAAGGACGGCAACTGGTAACAGCTGGTCACCGTGGCCCCAGTATTGTCGCCATCGGTCATGATCGCCACCGCATCCACCGATGTCACCGCCATTCCATGGAAACGCTGGAAGTCCGCTTGGACATTACGTGAAAACATATGCGCCACTCCGGCACCGCCTGGCCCCTGCACCACCACCATTTCTGCCTGGTGCGCAAATGGGTTTGGCCAATGAGCGCCAGGCGCAGATTGCCGCGACCAAACATAATTGATCGCCCGGGTTTGCCAGGGCAACCACCCCTTTTTCACTACATACACCCGTGCCTGAAAATCATCACCGGCTTTATGCTGCTCGTTGGTATCCGGCCAGGCGGCCACAGCCTCAGCCCGCCATTGCCAGACCAGCCAAGGCGTTTTTTCGAGGTCGACGCTTTTCTCCTGCACCAGCCCTGAGGCCGTTCCCTGTGCACGGGCCTGCCAGCACTCAGTGGTTTGTCGATACGCTGTATGCCCGGCAAAAACCACTTCTCGCCACTCCGGAGGGGCTGCCGAAACCGCCAAAGCAGGCATTAATGCCAAAAACAGCGCCATCCAACGTGGTATACATTGGACTCGCCGGTCACAAACAAACCTCGTTTTCATACGCCGAATTCCTAGAATGCTCTGTTTACTGTGTCACTAGCACAAGGCAGATACCATGCAGTTTGATTACATCATTGTTGGCGCCGGTTCCGCCGGCTGCGTACTCGCCAACCGCCTCTCCGAAAACCCGAATAATCGCGTGTGCCTCCTTGAAGCCGGCCCCGCCGATAACAGCCTATTTATTCGGATTCCTGCGGGCATCATCATGATGATGCGCTCCAACGCACGGAACTGGCGCTATTACACCGTGCCCCAGAAAGCCTTGAATAACCGCCAGATTTATATTCCGCGAGGGAAAACCTTGGGCGGCTCTTCCGCCGTCAATGCCATGTGTTATACCCGTGGCCATAAGTGGGACTATGACCACTGGGCGGAACTGGGCAATAAAGGCTGGGGATACGATGATGTCCTGCCTGTTTTCAAACGCTCTGAGCATTATGAAGCGGGTGAAAGCACCTACCATGGCACTGGTGGCAAGTTAAACATTGCCGACCTGCGATTCACCCACCCGGTGAGCCGCGCCTTTGTTAAAGCCGGCGTGCAAGCCGGGCACCCTGCCACCGACGACTTCAACAATGAAGTACAAGAAGGCATGGGCATGTACAAGGTGAACCAGAAGGATGGCGAGCGCTGCGGTGTTGCCAAAGCCTACCTGCACCCGGTAATGGATCGTCCTAACCTGACCATCATGACCAATGCACTGGTCAATCGCATCTTGTTCGACGGCAAACGGGCCATCGGCGTAGAAGTGGAGCACGACGGTCAGATCCGCACCCTAAAAGCAGACAACGAAGTGGTTCTCTCCGGGGGCGCCATCAACTCGCCACAGGTGCTAAAGCTATCCGGGGTAGGCCCGGCGGCGGAACTGGCCGAACACAACATTCCGCTGGTTCATGATCTGCCTGGGGTTGGCGAAAACTTGCAGGACCACCCCGATGCGCTAGTGGTCCATAAAAGCCTGCGTAAGGACACACTGAGCCTAGCCCCCGGCGCACTCATGACCACCGGGCTAAAAGGGATCTTCAATTTCTTTTATCGCCGCACTGGTCAGCTGACCTCTAACGTGGCAGAAGCCGGTGGCTTCATCAAATCGCGTCCTGAAGAAAACATTCCTGACCTGCAGCTGCACCTGACTGCTGCCAAGCTGGATAACCACGGCCTCAACATGCTCTTCAGCATGGGCTATGGCTACTCCGGCCATGTCTGCATTTTGCGACCTAAAAGCCGCGGCAACATCACCCTGCGTGACGGCAACCCTCGCTCCCCAGCCCTGATCGACCCGCGTTTTCTGGAGCATCCGGACGACATGGAAGGCATGGTCCGCGGCGTGAAGGCCATTCGCAAGATCATGGCACAACAGGCGCTCACCGACTGGCGCGGCGAAGAGATCTTCCCGGGCAAAGAGGTACAGAGCGATGAAGAAATTCGCGGTTTCCTGCGCCAAAAGTGTGACAACATTTACCACCCGGTGGGTACCTGCAAGATGGGTAGCGACGAAATGGCGGTAGTAGATAGCGAGCTGCGTGTCCATGGCCTGGAAGGCTTGCGCGTAGTGGATGCCTCTATCATGCCGACCCTGATTGGGGGTAACACCAATGCCCCCACTGTAATGATTGCCGAAAAAGCCGCTGACGCCATTCTCGGCGAGTAACCATAGCGGTAAACTGCAACGCGGGCGGGTCCCGGTGCCATACGGCAACCGCCTGCCCGCGACACATCAATTCAAAATAGAACAGAAACCCGGAAAATTTTACGGCTTCCACTTTGTGTACCTTGCAGCGAATTTCACCTTACGGTCATATTTCTTTTACACACTACCCCTTTCTGGTGATTGCCTGATAACCTTTTTGGGGGGGGTATATGGTCGATGCAGTTTCATCACCGCGTGCACAATTAGTCGAGTTGTTGTGGCAACTTAAACAAAATTTTGATCAGGAAAATGACAGCAGTCTGCGTTTCGTGCATTTCAACACACTGCTGAACGATCCGGCTTACCGGGCTGAAATCATTAGCCGGGCCATTCAAAGCGAAAACCGAAAAATCCGTGCACTCGGGGCAAAACTTCAAGAGGCGAACCGGGACGGCACTTTACTCCACAAACGCCCCTCCGCCAGCATACCAAACTCGCTCACCAATCCCGATATCGCAGAAACACTGAGCAGTCGAAGGAGCCCGAGGGGAAGGCATGGGGGCATGTATGCATGGCTAGCGCTCGCCGCTGTTGTACTGTGTGTCACGGGATATTTCACCTATGATTCTGTGCGGCAAATGGTCGCCGGTCAGCAAACAATCAAGGGGTCTCTGTTCGGACAAAACACTTGGCATGCCGGTACCACCTGGGTATTGGAAGGGATTGTCTATGTGGAAGCGGGCGGCAGCTTAACCATTGAACCCGGTACCCGTATTGAAGGCAAACCCGGTTCCGCCCTAGTGGTGACCCGTGACGCCACGCTGTTTTCACGTGGCCAAGAAAACGCCCCCATCGTATTTACCAGCGCTCAGCCTGAGGGCGACCGGGACGCAGGAGACTGGGGCGGCGTCGTCATGCTCGGTAGCGCCCCGATCAACGCAGCCAATGCCCATATTGAAGGCATTCCCGATGGTGACACCCGAGGCGTATTCGGTGGCAATGACGCCAGCAGTTCTTGCGGCGTCATGGAATACACTCGCATCGAATTCGCCGGTTTTGAAGTCTACGCCAACAACGAACTGAACGGCCTTACCTTGGGCGGTTGCGGGAACAGCACCATCGTTCGTCATGTTCAGGTACACCGCGCGCTGGATGATGGTATTGAAGTGTTCGGGGGGACCGTGGATCTCAAACACATCATCATTACCGGTGCGGCAGATGATTCTCTAGATTGGGATATGGGCTGGCATGGCCGAGTGCAGTTCCTGGTGGCACAGCAACACGCCAATGTGGGCGACAATGCCTTCGAAGGTGACAACCTCAAGGGCAATCCTGACGCCACGCCCATTTCTGCACCCACCATGTATAACGTAACCTTGATCAGCCCCCGCAGCCACGAAAAATACCATCGAGCAATGACCTTGAAAATGGGGACCGGCGGGCATTTCAACAACATGATTATTGACGGATTTTCCGGGGAAACCATAGATATCAAAGGAACCGAAACCGTCAGCCGTATTGAAAACGGTGAGCTGACTTTTCGAAGCATGATGGCCCACAAGATCGGCAGCCGGGGGCTGACTTTCTTTGATGCAGAAAGCATGAACAGTGATGACGATGGCGGGTTCGACGAACGTCGTTATTTCCAGAGCCGAGCTGTGGATGCCCAATTCGGCACCGACCCACTGCTAACCCGCGATGCCTCCAGCATTTCTCACCCGGATTTTGCCCCAACCTCACGCTCTCCAGCACGCAATGGTGCAACTGCCATCCCACAAGGCGAGTTTTGGGATGAAGCGGCAGATTATCTCGGCGCTATGCGGCCGGGTAGCGCACAGACCTGGGCAGATAACTGGACCGCCTTTCCGCTGAACTAGAGCCGTGACAGATAGCGGTAGCGGCTTACACTCGCACCTCTATCTGCACTTTCTTGGCGGCACGCCCCATTATGTCGATCACTTTCTCACGATCACTCTTTCTCAGGCTGCCGCTTTCCACATGCAAGCTGAAGCCTTCCGACTCATAGTCCACTTCCACTAGCTTGTCCTGTTTCAGATCTGTGGCGCAATGGGCCAGGGTGCGCAGGATAGTGTTCTTGTCGAAGTTACGAATGCGCTCCAGGTCGATATGCATACCAAAACCCGCCGTTTGCGCCGACACATAACGGTTCTTTGCTCCGCTATCCCTTTTGGCTCCTAGAGCTTCAAACACCGAAATCGGCCGGTTAAATCCTTTTACTTGGATGTCACCCATGTTGCGGCACTGAATTCGGTCCTTCACCAGTTCTTGGGTCGCCTCTGAAATCAGCACGCCACCTGGACGGCAAGCCGATTCTAGGCGACTGGCCAGGTTCACATCAGTGCCCAAAATGGTGTAGTCCATACGAGAATCGGTGCCAAAGTTGCCCACCGTCGCATACCCGGTGTTAATACCAATACGGATTTCCAGCTTGTGTTCAATACCTTCGTGAGCCCAGCGCTGGCGTAATAATTTCATTTGCTCCTGCATCTCGATGGCCATTAATACACATCGGTAGGCATCTTCCTGGGCACCGGCGCTTTTCGGGTCACCGAAAAACACCATCACTGCATCACCGATGAACTTGTCGATAGTGCCACCGTGGCGCAGTGCAATGCGGGTCATTTCGCTCAGGTAAGTGTTGAGCATCTTAGTCAGAGTCGCTAATGGCAGCTCTTCGGAAATGGCACTAAAGCCTTTAATATCAGAAAAAAATACCGTGAGCCGCTTACGCTCGGTTCCCAGCTTGGCATCGCGCTTGCCGGAAAAAATGGAACCCCACACCTGGGGCGGTAAATACTTTGCCAGCTTGCGAGACATATCCACCGCTTGTTTCTGCTGATGGCGCACCAGCTCCTGTGCCTGTTGCAAATAGCGAGCCTGCAGGCGAGCAAATGCAGATGACGCCCCGACATAAATGCCCAAACCGAGCATGGAGATAACCGACAGCAAAACCGGTGTCTGTTGCGGTGGTAGCACCTTGAAATCCAAAACCCAGCCCATCAGCAGAGCGCCAACGCCGGTCATCAGGATATTCATCAGCCAGGGTTTGAGGCCTCCGCTACTTACCGCGTTGGCATGAACAATGATCAACAGCACCATGGCGGGCACCAGAGAGAAATGTAGCAAAGCACACACAAGGCCAATCACCATAGCATCTGCTTGCATCAGCAGCTGATGAACCATTTTGGTGGGTCGATCCTGCTTGTCGAACAAAAAAAGTAGGCCCTGGGCGGACATGGGGTAAATCAGCAGCCCCGCCACCCCCAGCATATATAGCGCAGGAAACAGGTTCAGGTTTAGCCCCGCAATAAGGATCATGGCGGCCACCAGAAAAGCCAAAAGGCGAATATAATTTGCCTGGCGGCGCGCGCGCTCCATAGGCCCCAGCTGAGGACGGCGAGATTTCTTTTTTGTGATGAAGGTCATGTGATCGGTTTCACGCGATTTCTGCGGAGCTTAGCGGTTTACCGTATAAGAAAAAAGACTGGGATGACTAAAGGTCGAGGATTCCTTGCTGCCTGGAAGCATCCGAACTCTACAACTGGGACTCATCTGCGATTCGGGCTACCATGGCGCTGTTATAACAGGAGCCCTGAATGGACACCCTCACCGCCCTGACCACCCGTGTCTCAAGCCCCCGCCTTCAAGAACCAGGCCCCAACGATGAGCAAATCGACATGCTGCTGCGTGCCGCCATTCGCGCTCCGGACCATGGCCTGCTACGCCCCTGGCGCTTTATTGTGCTGCAGGGCCGCCAACGTGAACGGCTGGGCGATATCATGGTGGCGCACTTGCTAGAACAACAACCGAACGCCGACCGCCGCACCCAGAATAACGCCTACAGCAAGGCCCTACGCGCGCCCACTATTATCGTGGCCGTGGCCGAAGTCACGGAAGGACACAAGATTCCCGTCTGGGAGCAGGTGTTAGCGGTGGGAGCATCCGTTCAAAATATGATGCTGGCAGCCTATGAACAAGGTATCGGCGCTATGTGGCGCACTGGCGCACTGGCCAACTCAGACCTTGCCAAGGAAAAGCTCGGCTTTGCCCCCAAGGACCAAGTGGTGGCCTACCTGTACCTGGGTACCGCGGCGAGCAGCCTCAAATCCTTGCCCGATGAGCGCCCTGCCGATTTTATTCGTGAGTTGCCATGATGGACTTGGCAGCACTAGCAGAACAGGTTCGCGATGCCATTCCCCTCACCCGGCATCTGGACTTCCAACTGACATCATTCGACGGGCAGACACTCACCGTTACCGCCCCCCTGGCGCTTAATCATAATGACAAAGGCACTTTTTTTGCCGGTAGCCAGTCAGCTCTGCTTACACTCTCCGGCTGGGCACTTACTACATTGCTTGCCCGCCAGGCGGGCGCTAACGCAGACGTGGTGGCGGTGAAAACCGACCTTGAGTATCTGCTTCCCTTGCACAGCGACATCCATATCACCGCCACGGTCAGTAACGAAGCGCGGAGCCAATTCGAACAGCGCCTTGAACGCCGGGGAAAGGCAACTTTGCGCATTTTGGCCCACGGCACCAGTGCTAATGGTGCCCGAGTCTGCGAATATCAGGGTCTTTATCTTGCGAGGATTGGACTCAATGATGACTGAAAGTACAATAACAACCACTCACCTGTTTCTGCTGGCCTATGCGGGCTGGGCACTGTTCTTGCTCATCTTGCTCATTTCCGCCCGCTCCCTTGCCGTGCTAAGCGGCAAAAGCAAAGCCGACGGTTTCCCCCCTTATCATTACAACCCAGCCTGCCCGCTGAATCGATTACACCGGGCCTACCTCAATACACTAGAGCTGCTTGGCATCATCATCGTAGTGGTAGCCACCGCCCTATGGATCGGCAACACGGACTTGAGCGCCACATTACTGCCTTGGCTGGTCGCTGCCCGGGTAGCCCAAAGCATTATCCATCTAGTAGGCGTGAACCACTGGCTGGTGCAAATTCGTTTCGGTTTCTTCCTGGTACAGGTGGCCTTAGTGAGCTGGCTGGCCGTAGACCAAGCCTGTTTATTACTCTCGCTAGCCAAACAGTGAACAACCGGCGGCGGGATGCTTGCCTCCCGCCGCGCCCTCCGGTACTCTACGCGCCCTCAACTGCTGCCCAGTGCACTTTTGACGACAATCTGGTGAGGTGTCCGAGTGGCCGAAGGAGCACGCCTGGAAAGTGTGTATACCGCAAGGTATCGAGGGTTCGAATCCCTCCCTCACCGCCAAATATAAAAAAGCCCCGCAAACGTGGGGCTTTTTTATTCCTCTCTGCTCCCCGTAACCCGCTACAAAATCAGCTTAAATGCTGCCAATCAACGCCAAAGCCATGGTTCGAATATAACGTGAGGCACGTGGGTATCGAACTTGCGGCCTGCTATTACTTGCCCGCCATTCGACCCACTCGCTACAGTAGAGGATACACTTCAAGGAAATACATCCATGACCCGCACCCATGGCTGGCTGGCTCGACTGGAGCAACTGGGCAATCGATTGCCCCACCCCACGCTGTTGTTTGTCTGGTTTTGCTTGCTACTGCTGCCTCTTACTGCCGTGCTGGGCGCACTGGATGTGACCGCCACCCACCCGCTCACCGATGAAACCATTACCGCCCATTCCTTGCTGGATGCAGACGGCCTGCGTTATCTGTTCACAACCCTCGTGGGTAATTTTACCGGCTTTGCCCCTCTTGGCGTGGTGCTAGTCGCCATGCTAGGCCTAGGCGTGGCAGAGCAGTCCGGCCTACTGTCCGTTAGTCTGGCCAGCTTAGTACGACGCGCTTCCGGCGGCGCTCTGGTATTCACCGTTGCCTTTGCCGGGGTACTCTCCAGTTTGACCGTGGACGCCGGTTACGTGGTACTGATACCGCTGGCAGGACTGGTGTTTCAACTGGCCGGCCGCTCCCCCATCGCCGGCATCGCCACCGCCTTTGCCGCAGTTTCTGGCGGCTTCAGCGCCAACTTACTGGTCGGCCCGGTGGACGCCACCCTCGCCGGGCTCTCGACAGAAGCGGCACACATCATCGACCCGGACCGCACGGTGGCGGCCACCGGCAACTACTGGTTTATCATCGCCTCCACCTTTCTGGTGACCGGGCTGGTCACTCTAATCACTCGCACGCTCACCGAACCCCGGCTGGCTCACGCCAATACCGTGGCTGACGCATCAGTGGACGCGCCGCAAATCCATTCCCGCGCCATGAAGTGGACCGGCCTGACACTGGCAATCCTACTGGCAGGGCTAGCGCTACTGGTATTGCCAAACGATGCACCACTGCGCCACCCGGATACCGGCAGCGTGCTGGGCTCGCCGTTTATTCATGGTCTGGTGGTCATCGTGGCGTTGATTGCCGGCATCTGCGGTGCGGTTTATGGCAGGGTCAGCGGACAGTTTCGCAACAGTGGAGCGGTTATCACTGCCATGGAAGTGACCATGGCGTCCATGGCCGGCTACCTGGTATTGATGTTCTTCGCCGCGCAATTTGTTGCCTGGTTTAACTACAGCCAGCTGGGCCTGCTATTAGCGGTGAAAGGCGCCGCCTGGCTCGGTGCACTGACCGTGCCCAAGGTGGTTCTGTTATTACTGTTTGTGGTGCTCACCGCACTGATCAATCTGATGGTCGGCAGCGCCTCGGCCAAGTGGTCGATCCTTGCGCCGGTCTTTATTCCCATGCTGATGTTACTGGGCATTTCTCCCGAGGCCAGCCAGGCGGCCTATCGAGTGGGCGACTCCAGTACCAATATCATCACTCCACTAATGCCCTATTTTGTGCTGGTGCTGGGTTTCGCTCGCCGCTATCAGCCAGAGACGGGCATCGGCACCCTCATTGCACTGATGCTGCCCTACAGCCTGACATTACTACTGGGATGGTCGGTATTATTGGGGGTGTGGATTGGGTTTGGCTGGCCTTTGGGGCCTTGAGTTAAAAGTGAAGGTTGAAACGCGTGGCAACTTACTCGAATTAGAACGTTAAGAAGCCGTACCTCCAGCCATACTAGACAGAAGGCGGCAACAAGATAACGCCAATGACACGAAGGTAAACAGCAAAACCACAAACCCGCCGCTACTTTCCCTTACTGGCGAATAGTGCGACGGTTCGGTAATGGCTGCTCACTGTTTGAGCGGAACGGATTGATATCAATTCCACCACGCCGGGTAAAACGACCGTAAACGGTCAGGTGGCGAGGCGAACATTGCGTCATCAGATCGACAAACATTTGTTCAATAATCTGCTCGTGAAAGCCCTGATGATTTCGCAGCGATACCACATAGCGCAAAAAGCTGGCCGGGCTGATAGCACGACCGGTGTAACGAACGACCACTGTCGCCCAGTCTGGCTGATCGGTAACCGGACAATGGCTGCGCAACAAATGAGAATACAACTGGCCAGTTTGTTCGGGGCCCTGATCGCATAACAGCAAATCAGGCCGGTACTCGTAATGCTCGAAGTTCAGATCTATATTGTCCACGCAATCGCCGCGATCTTCCCACACAGGGAAACCCGCCGACTCCTGCAGCGAAAACAGTAATACCTCAATGTTGCCCCCTGCTGTTTGCGCCACATCTTTCTCAATAGCAGCACGCACCGCATCGCGGCTTTGAAAGCGAGTATTGGCAAACGAATTCAGATACAGCTTTAAGGACTTGGACTCAACAATGTTCGGGGTTGTGCACGGAACACGCAGTTCGCACATCGCCACAATGGGCTTGCCCTTTTCATTGAGCCAGGACAATTCGTAGGCATTCCAAATATCCGAGCCGTGAAAAGGCAACGTGGCACTTTCCAGCTCCAGTCCCTCGCGCGCGTCCCAGCGCGGCACCGGACACAACAGCGAAGGCATGTATTGATCAACATACTCACTGGAGCGACCCAGCGGCGTTTCTTTAAGATAACTCATGATAACCTCTTGGTAGCCCCCACCATGGGTCGTCGGCAATGGTTAAAGATAACCGGATTCAAGCCCATTGGTTAGTGCCGAATACCGGTACCACGATGCAATAACCATAGTGCGAATAGATAGAAAGCGATCACGAACACCAGAATTGCTGCCAATGAAGCGTACACATTCACATCACTCACGCCCAACACGCCATAACGAAAAGCATTAACCATATACACGATCGGGTTCGCCAGGCTCACGGTACGCCAAAACTCGGGCAATAGATCGATGGAATAAAACACCCCGCCCAGGTAAGTCAGAGGCGTTAGGATAAAGGTGGGGACAATGGATATATCATCAAACTTAGTGGCAAAAACCGCATTGATGAAACCTCCCAGCGCAAACAACGCTGCAGTGAGCACCACCACCGTCACCGTAATAGCCATGTGCTGCATGGAAAGATGGGTAAAAAAGAGGCTCAACACGCTGACAATTAGCCCTACCAGCATGCCACGCACCATGCCGCCGACAATATAGCCATTGAGGATCACATGGGACGGCATCGGCGACACCAACATTTCCTCAATGGAATGCTGGAACTTGGTGGAAAAGAACGAGCTCACTACATTGCCATAACTATTCTGGATCACACTCATCATGATCAAGCCCGGCACGATATATTGCATGTAATCGAAGCCTCCCATGTCACCAATACGGCTACCGATGAGATTGCCAAAAATCACAAAATATAGGGTCATGGTGATCGCAGGGGGCAACAAAGTCTGCGGCCAGATACGGGTAAAACGACGAATTTCTTTCGTTACCAGTGTGAGGAATGCAATCCACTGCTCGCGTGCATTCATGACGCCCTCCCCCCTGGCAGGTTCTGCTCAACCAATCGAACAAACAATTCTTCCAACCGGTTCGCCTTATTACGCATGCTCATTACTTCAAAGTTTTGCCTAGCCAATTCCGCAAACAGCGTATTCAGGCTTTCGCTTTTCGGCACCGCCACCTCCAGGGTTTTGGCATCACGCAGCGACACTTCAAAACCGTCCAGCTGTGGGGCCTGCGTAACGGGCCGAGCCAGATCAAGAATAAAAGTTTCTACCTGCAATTGTTCCAATAGAGATTTCATGTCGGTGTTTTCGGCGATGACACCATGATCAATAATGGCGATATGCCGACACAAGGATTCCGCTTCTTCCAGGTAATGCGTGGTCAGAATGATCGTTTTACCTTGCTCATTCAGCTTAGTGAGAAAATCCCACATAGATCGGCGCAGTTCGATGTCTACACCTGCGGTGGGTTCGTCCAGAATCAACAACTCCGGCTCGTGAACCAGGGCACGGGCAATCATTAAACGGCGCTTCATGCCCCCCGAAAGAGTACGAGATTGCTTATCGCGCTTGTCCCACAAGCCCAGTTGGCGCAAATACTTTTCTGCCCGCTCCCGGGCCAACGGGCCAGGAATACCGTAGAACCCGGCCTGGGTCACCACAATATCGAACACTTTCTCGAACTGGTTGAAATTGAATTCCTGAGGCACTACGCCGATCTGCTTCTTGGCCAGAGAGCGCTGAGTATCCAGGGAGTAGCCAAAAATACTCACATCGCCGTCGGACTTATTCACCAGAGAGCTGATCACGCCAATAGTGGTGGATTTACCAGCGCCATTGGGGCCTAGCAAGGCAAAGAAATCGCCCTTCTTCACCTCAAGATCAATCCCTTTAAGCGCTTGCACGCCATTGGCATAGGTTTTGGTCAAATTGCGAATTGTCAGTGCGGACAAGGCACACCTCATGAGAAATCGGTAAACGGAGAAAAAGGCTGTCAGCGTGGTCAGTTACCCAACGCACGGTGTCCGTGATCACCACGCCACACCCAGTGAAGTTGGCCTCCACTGAACCACAGCCACAGACCTTCCATCATCCAGGGCCAGTCGTCTTCGGTAATACGCCGATGCCCGTGCAGCTCCGCCACCAGCACAGCAAGAATGGTGTCATGGGTCACGTGCACATTAAGGTGGCCGGGCGCCGGTTCACGCTCGCCTAGATAACGCGCCAGCTTTGCGCGTCCCTCTGCCGGCGACAGCATGCCATCGAAGGGTTGCTGCAGGTGCCGATTAATGAATTTAAACGCGCCCATTTTCAAGAACGTAGGGCCAACCTGATTTAGGTCTTCTACATAGCAGCCCGGCTCCACCAAAGTGGTATCTGTGGTGATCTCGGGAATCGCCTCAAGCAGCCCAGCTTTGCGAGCACCTTCAGCCATGGCTTTAGCGGTGTTCACACAACGCCCCACCGGACTCGAAAAGAACGCATCCACCGGGCGCGCCAACCGCCCACCCCATTCGCGCGCCATATCAATGCCTTCCGGCGTCAGAGGCAACCGATAGTCCGCAAAACCGTTTTTGGCCAATTCACGCACGGAGTGGCGCGTCAGCAAATGAACGGGTTTGTCCTGCGGCAACAGGTTGAGGGCTTCCAGCAATCGCGGGTGTAGGCGCGCCATAGTCTCTTCACTTTCGGTGAAGCCTTAGTGTACGGAGCGCCGTAGCGAAAGCAAACCATGAGAATGAATTTCGCAATACACGGGCAAGTCAGCGAAGAAGCTCGCAGGTTACATAGAAGGAATCGATGAAGACACAACCACAAGCACCAATAAAAAAAGGGACCCGTTTGGGTCCCTTTTTTATTTGGAGCGGGAAACGGGACTAGCACTGACGCGCTAAGCGTATGTTTTCCAACTCTTTTCTTCGCTGAGGGTCTCAACGAAGGCCTCAATTTTAGCCTCGTTTTCGGGCGTCGTCAACGAAGACCGTCCACCAATTTCCACTCGCCGCCAACACCATCCGCTCACCTGCGTGCTACCCCGTGCCGAGGCAGTCCGCTGCATCGCGTACGTGTGCGCGAACTGAGTGCGCATCTCTCAGCCTTGCACAGCTGATCATGCGCAAGGCGGAGCGAGGCAGTCAGTTGCTATGTCGATCTATCAGGATGCCGTGGAAGTCTCACCGGCATCGCCTCCCCCCTGGCCAGCACCAATCAAACCGCATAGACGCAGCGCCGAGGCAAGTCGGTTAGACCCCTTATAGAACACGCGATACGAAATGAGTCTTGATGAAAAAATCAAGGCCGACGACGCTGACAGGCGTGTACAAGCGCAACCAGGTGCGGTCACTAATCGCTCGATGGTCGAAGCATCGCGATTTTCACATATCGAGCGGGCAATGGCCACTGGCCTTGAGCATGTGGACCCAACATGCTTCGGCATACCCCGCCAACGTGCGCCCAAGAAGCCAAACAACAAATGCCGTGACCATACGTCGATCGGCAGCAGAGGAGTCGGTGATGTAGCGCTCCCGCAAGGAGATGGAGACATGCATGAAGAGCTGCCAGCTTCAAAGGTGTTCTATCGTCCGATTGAGGCCGCCATACGCTGGGCAGGATTATGGCGTTACTCGCAAGAAATCCTGTCCTCCATCTCGTCGCCTAGAAATCTGCCGAGAACGCTCAATTGCCCCCGATGGGATGAACTGCGACTCTGCACGGAACGCATCTACGATGCCATCGTCAACGGTGAGCTTCCCTATGGTCGAAACGGCATCACGTTGAACGATGAATCCCTGCTTGATTCCCATGAGTTGACCGTGCGCCACCTCGATCTCAAACACTGGATGCAAACCCACTACCCAGGGCATCGACCTGCTTTTCTTTTCAGTCGCATCGAGCGCATCGCGCACCCCGTCATCACGCTGGAAGCCGGACAGGCCATGTTGGTGGAACGCCAAGCCATGAAGGCGGAGCTTGAGCTTTGTCGTCGCGAACTGCGGAACCTCAAGGAGCGTCACGAAGAACTGCTCAAGCAATCTGGGGCAATCCCAGCCTGCGGCCAGTGTTCTCTCAGTGATCGTGCGGAGGCCACCTACCTGCACATCATTGGCAGCATGTTGGAGCTGATGCTGAGCAGATCTCCTTCGGGCAAGCCGCACTCTTGCTTCAGCACCCAGGAGGCCATCGTCAGCGCGTTGATCGCTCATCGTGGCGGCACCATGGGCATCACCGAGCGCACGCTGAACGGCAAGTTCGCCAGCGCACGGAGGAAGCTGGGCAGCGCTAGCGTAGTTGCTTGAGGTTTTCCAGCTTGTATCTGCAGTCTGGGAAATTGCATTTGCAATGTACTTCGGAAGCCATGTCTATTGAATAGAGGTCACCCCAACAAACGCCACTGAGCGTTAAGGAGTGACCACTATGTCGCAGCCCACTGCACTGCTGCCCGGCGAGCGCCGCATCCTGCGGCTGGACGAAGTCGAGGCCAAATCCGGATTCAAACGCGCGCATATCTACTCGCTCATGAAAAAGGGTGAGTTTCCCCAATCGCTACGCCTCGGCGTTCGCGCTGTCGGATGGGATTCCACCGAGATCGATCTGTGGATAACCGAACGTCTCAAGAACCGCGCGCAGCAGCCAGCTCTCCCGAGCGATGTCTGAGGAGAGCCCTATGCAGGTCGTATCCATCATTTCGACCAAAGGCGGCGTGGGCAAGACCACCGTCGCGGCCAACCTCGGCGCATTCATCGCCGACGCAGGTCTGCGCGTGCTGCTGCTCGACCTGGACATGCAGCCAACCCTGTCGTCCTACTACGAGCTGAAGCATCGCGCACCGGGCGGCATCTACGAGCTTCTGGCCTTCAACGAACGCGACCTGGCGAACCTGGTGTCGCGCACCGTCATCGACAACCTGGATCTGGTGCTGTCCAACGACGAGCACCGGCAGCTCAATACCTTGCTGCTGCACGCCCCAGATGGACGCCTGCGGTTGCGCAACCTGATGCCAAACTTCCAGCCGCACTACGATCTGGTGGTCATAGACACCCAGGGCGCGCGCAGCGTATTGCTGGAAATGGCACTGCTGGCGTCCCAGCAGGCCGTGTCGCCCGTCACACCGGAAATCCTGGCTGCACGCGAACTGCGGCGTGGAACCCTGCAATTGGTCGAGGACATCACGCCGTACCGAAAGCTGGGCATTGAACCGCCCGCACTGCAGTTGCTGATAAACCGCGTCCCCGCCGTCTCGTCCAACGCGCGCCTGATCCAGCAGACGCTACGCCTGATCTTCCAGGAGCAGGCCAGCATCCAGGTACTGGCCACTGAAATTCCTGCGATCGAAGCTTTTCCGCGCGCAGCCACCCGAGGCCTGCCTGTTCATCGCGTCGAGCATCGACGGCCTTCGGGCCGTCAGGCATTGGCCGCGTTGGAGATCGTGCGCGGCCTGGCAAATGAGCTATGCCCTCAGTGGCAGGAACGGTTCGCAGCGGTCACCGGCAAGGCCGGAGGGAGGTTCGCCCATGTCGAACGCCCATGAACTGGCCCGCGGCCACAAGCGGTTGCTGCCGCTGATCGAGTATGCCCTGAGCGAAGGATGGGAGGTCGTTCGTACCCCAGGTGGACATCTCAAGTTCACCCGGCCGGGCCTGCCACCGATCTTCACCAGCGCCACCGCCAGCGACCACCGAGCGGGGCTCAACGCCCGCGCCATGCTGCGGCGAGCCCAGCGTGGGCTCGAACCCTCGGAGCTTCCTACGCAGGAAGGAGATGGCCATGCCTGACATCTCCCCCCAGGACGTTGCAAACAAGCTCCTGAGCGATGGCTTCACGCGCAGCGGCCCCGTCGCGAGCAGCTTGAGCGATCCGATTGAGGATACGCCGATGGTCGTGACGCTCGATGAACTGCGGCCGTATGAGCTTGATCCGCGCCTCACCCGCAACCCGCTTTACGACGACATCAAGGCGTCGATTCGCGAACGCGGACTCGACGCTCCCCCGCCCATCACGCGGCGTCCAGGCGCGGATCACTACATCATCCGCAACGGCGGCAATACGCGTCTGGCGATCCTGCGCGAACTCTGGAGCGAGACACGGGACGAGCGCTTCTTCCGCATTGCCTGCCAGTTCCGGCCATGGCCAGAACGCGGAGAAATAGTTTCCTTGACGGGCCATCTCGCGGAAAACGAGCTGCACGGCGGCCTGTCGTTCATCGAGCGCGCATTGGGCGTGCAGAAAGCCCGGGAACTGTATGAAGAGGAAACCGGCAAACCCTTGTCCCAATCCGAGCTGGCACGCCGCCTCAAGGCGGACGGCTATCCCGTGCCGCAACCCCACATCAGCCGGATGCAAGAGGCCATCCAATATCTGCTGCCCGCCATCCCGACCGTGCTTTACGCCGGCCTGGGGCGGCACCAGGTCGAGCAACTGACCAGCCTGCGGCGCGCCGCCGACAGAGTCTGGTCGGCCCGCAATCGCCAGGCCCACTCCCACCTCGATTTCCCCACGTTGTTCCAGGACGTGTTGGCACTGTTCGACAGTGCGGCGGGCGGCTTCAGCGTTCAGCGCGTCCAGGACGAACTGGTCGGCCAGATGGCCGATCTGCTCGACATGGAATACGACACGCTGCTCTTCGAGATTACCGACTCGGATCGGCGCTGGCAGGTCCTCAGCAGCGAGCCTGCCGGCGAACCCGAATCACCTCCCGCGCCAGCACCATCCCTGTCGTCGCCATCGACAGCGTCGACCGGGCAGCCATCCTCGCCCCCGCCACCGGAGCAGACATCGACGACGCCTTCGGCGCCGACAGCCGCGCCGCCCGCACCGGGTCCGGAGGAATCCGACGATGCGCAGCGTGCCACCCTGTTGCAGGAGCACATCGTATCGCCAGCCGGCACAACCGAGCGGCTGCAATCCATCCAGCGCCTGGTCGCGGATCACACCGGCGAGACGTTGCCGGATTTCGAGCGCAACGTCTTGCAGTCGATCCCGATTCAGGCAGGAAGTCTCTATCCGATTACCGACGTCTGGTACATCGAACCCGCGCTGGACGACCCCGATCGCCTGCGCACGCATATCGCGCAGTTCGCCCGCGAGATTGCCGGCGAAGCCGCTCTGCAAGACCTGGTCGAGGCGTGCCAGGAAGGCATCGGTTTTCGATGCCGGCAGCCCGAGGCCGAGCCAACACCCGATCGGCACGCCCAGGCGACGCTGGCACTGCTGCATGCCCTGAGCACGCCTTACTTGGCGACCGATCAGTCGGTCACGAGCATCGATCTTTCGATTCTCACCGAAATGCTGGGAGCGCTTCTACAAGGTACCCCGGCAGTCACCGGAGCGCAGCAAGGCTTGCCACACAGGCTCAGCGACAACGCCCTGGTGAAACTGTTCCGCCTGCTGCGGCTTGCCCGTCGCTTGAGGGACATCGAGTCCGGCATCGCCGATGGCGACCATGCCATCACCGGATCATGAGAGGCGTAGCCATGTCCGGACCTCACCCACTTAACCAGGCAGTGATCGCCCAGGCACTTCATGATCTACGCAACGGCCAGTTGCGCCGGGCCAAGTCGATGGGGTTCGACGACAAGGATCTGGATGCCCTCAAGCATCCCGCGATGGCCAGCGTGCTGGCCAACGCCAACGTGTCGTGGTGCTCGGTAGTCGTCAACCGCGATGTGCTGCGTCGTCTGCTGCACCAGGTAGAAGACGTCACCGAGGAGGTGGTGAAGATCGATCGGCTACTGCGCCTGGGCGCCAGCACGGAGCTGATCAGCAAATTCTTCGGCTTGACCCACCAGGAGATCGCCTTGCGTCGCAGTGTCATCGGCCTGCCGAAACGCAAGGGGCGGCATCCGGTATTGACCGAGGAACAGGACACCGACCTGTGGAAGCGCTGGTCCTCGACAGTGAAGGAGCAGGAAGTCGACAGCAACGACGACATGGGAATGCTGGGCGTCGCGGCGGATCTCGCCGAGGCCACTGGGCTGCCTCTGTCCGTGATCTGGAATGCCTTGCGCGGATGGATCGATGAAGGGCTGACCTGATGACGGATGGGCCACACCCTACGCGCGGCCCCGTCCGGCTGGGCGAGCTGTTCGAGCAGGCGCTCGGCCAACTGGCACCTCAACAGCCGCCGCCGGCCCCATCTGCAGTCTCACCACCGACCGACGGCTTTCTCTATAGTGGCAATCGACACGACAGCGTGCCGCGTGCATTGCTGCTGGACCGGCGCCTGACACCGCTTGAACGCAACGGCTGGCAGGTGTTCCGCCTGATGCTGGCGGACGACGGCATCACCGCCATGCCCACCTACGACCAGCTTGCGCCTTGGCTGGCCTCCATGCCTTGTGCCGAGAGGGCATCGCACGAGACGGTGGCCCGAGCGCTGACCGTGCTGCGACTGACGCGCTGGATCAGCCTGGTGCGGCGCCGGCGTGATCCCAGAAGCGGGCGCATTCAGGGCAACCTCTACGTCCTGCACGACGAACCGCTCACCCCTTACGAAGCCATCCAGCTCGATGCCGATTATCTGGAGTTGGTCAGCCAGGCACTGACGCATGCCAGCAAATCCGTCCAGCGCGTGGGCGCGACCACCCTGCAGGAGTTGACGCAAGACCCCATGCTCAGCGGCCGAGTGCTGCCGAGTCGCCTGGAGATTCTGTCACAGCGGCTGTCAGCGCAGGGCTGGAACGGCACATCGAGTTATCCACAGGGCGGCGGCGAACACGATTCCGAAGACGGCTCCGACGACCGTCTTCGGAATCTGGCGAACCTCTCTTCGGATTCCGAAGCAGGCCGGAAAAGCCCGGAAAACGGCGCACTTCGGAATCCGAAGTCGGACCGTACAGTACGTATAAAAGAAAGTATTAAAGAAGTACGTACAGTACCGCGCGCGCAAGAAGAACGTCAGCAACTGCAGTTGCCCAGGCGCTTCCTGGCGCTGAAGGCGGAGCAGCAGAACGGCGCGCTGGCCGCGATGCAGTCAGTGGATCACGATCTGCGGCAAGCCCTGCTGGACGAATGGGATGCACGTTGCGCCTCCACGACGATCCGCAATCCCACCGGCTACCTGTTCGGCATCATTCAGAAAGCCTTACGGGGAGAATTTCGCACCTGGGCTGCACAGAAGGCGCCTGCGGCGCCAGTCAACAGGACACCAGAGCCCGATCCGCCGCCCGCCACACCTGCTGATGCGGAAGTCGCGAAAGCTCATCTGGCGCGCCTGCAGGAACTGTTGCGCTCGACCTGACACGCCCGCGAGCCGGCACGGCGTCGAGAGTCATCAGCCCGGAAGCTGCTCTGCAATGTCCAAGGTGTTCCACCGTCGCCTATACCCCGGGTATAGCGGAACACACCGCCTTCCGCCCGCAGCGGCCCTGATCCACACCGTGCTCCCCCGGCAGCATCCACTGAGCGCCATGGACGCCTATACCCCGGGTATAGCGCAACACGCAGCCTTCCGGTGCGGCATCGCAACGGTGCTTCCGAACGATGCGCGCGGCTGGCCGCTCCGACAAATCAGGCAAGCGGCGGGTTCGGTTTGATGACTGACGGCCTTCCGGCCAACCCGGATGCTGACGACTCATTCATCACCGAGAGTCGTCACCATGGCCCAAGAGAACAATGCCACCGAATCCCTTCAGTTGAACCTGGGATCGCTGCGCAGCGCGATGTCCCTGACCCTGCACACCCACCATGCGTCCCGCATCTGGCATGGCCGCGCCCCGGCCGAAGGCAGGCCCGGCATCATCGGCCTCAACGGCTTTGTCTCCATCATGAACAAGCTCAAGCGCGGTGCCGAACAGGACGACCCCTATTCGGACTGGTGGATGCTGCGCATCGAGGACAAGCTATCCACCACCAAGGAACAGCTCCAGACCCTGCGTCAGCAAGTAGACCAGGCACTGGCCGGCGTGCCGCCTGCGTTGAGCCTGGGCGAGAACCTCAACGTCCAGCCGGTCAAGCTGCCGCTGTTCGTGTCCTCGCAGTTGGGCTTCATGGCGGTGTATCTGCTGGCGGACTACGACGATCTTGCCCGACGTCTGATCCTGGCCCACCACACCGCGCTGATCGATCGCTCGACACTCGAACGCTGGCTCAACGACGGCGCGCACTCATTGCGCAGCCTGTTCTCGCTGGCGCAGCAGTACCGGTATTCCGGCACCACGCGCGACGACTTCGCGGCGAAGAATGCCGCAGCACGGGCGGCGCTGGAAAAGTACGGTGAATTGCCCCAGGACGTGCTCGAAGGTACCCGGCGCAGCCGCTTCGCGCCGCCGATCGCACGCCGTGGCCTGCAGCAGCGCACCGCCCCCGAAACCGAACCAGCCAGCGAGCCGGATGCTGCGGCAGACCCCGCCGAAGCAGCCTCATCCGACGAGGGTGAGTCAGCATGACAGTACGCGAACCGAACCAACGCCGGCACTTCCAGCCCCTGGAACAGGCGGACTTCATCCAGTTGGAACAGGCGGGCTATCTAAAAGGCCTTTTAAGGGCTTTTAAGGGTAAAGGGGATCTCGAAGACTGGGTCAACCGGTGTCACGCGCTCAGGGATGAGTTGATTGACCTGGCGCAGCGGCGCGTGCTGGCGCAGGCGCGAGGCTATCCCTTCCGTCTGCTGTCCATTGAACTGGCCCAGCAGCGTACCGGCGCAGGCACGACCTTTCTGCGCTGGCGCAAGCACGACCGCTCGGCGATGGGCGTCGCCCTCTGGCAGGAGGTCATGGCCTCCACGGCCACGCCGGTGAATCTGCTGGAGGATCTGCTCGCGCTGGAACAGCAGCGCATCGCGTTGAACATGCAGATCAGTCTGCTGCATACCCTCGGCCGGCAGGCCCAGGACTGCGCCGGCAAGATGGCCCAGGCCGAGGACGCTTATCTGCGCCGGCTCAAATCCATTCCCGCCGCAATGCACGATCGGTGATTGCGCCAGGCATCCCAGCACGCGCCCGGGGCCGGCTTGGCACGGGCATTTCAACCACCACGGAGATCACAACATGAGCACGCATTTTTCTGGAGAAGGCAACATCGGCTCGCCGCCCGAGTACCGCGAGTTCCCGAATGGCAACGACGAACCCAGTCGCCTGCTGCGCCTGAACGTCTATTTCGACAACCCGGTGCCCAAGAAGGACGGCACCTTCGAGGACCGTGGTGGCTTCTGGGCGCCGGTCGAAATCTGGCACCGCGATGCCGAGCACTGGAAGGATCTGTACCAGAAAGGCATGCGCGTTCTGGTCATCGGCCGCATGGAGCGCGAACCCTGGGAGGACAAGGATGAGAAGCCGCGCGAGACCTGGCAGATCAATGCGCGCAGCGTCGGCATCCTGCCGTACCGGATCGAGTCGGTCACGCTCAGCCCGAAGCCGACATCAGCGGAGCAGCCGCCACCGTCGGAGTAGGCGCATCTCCAGGGGCGAGCCTACCGAGGCTCGCTCCGTCTTCCTGTCTTCGGGAAGCGAGGTTCCACCAACATCCACCGCGTTTTCGCGCGCCCAGCGCAAGAAGCTCCAGTACACATCAACACTTCGCACGCCCAACGCCCCCGGTCGGATATGCCGCCGTTTCCGTGATCAAAGCGGGTGCCTGCACATTCCTCTTGTTTGCGGTGAGGTTCGCAACATCCAGACATGCTGCTGCCCAGATACATCGGCAATGTGATTTGGATGGACAGGCATGCGGCTATTTCTCTGCGAAAAACCTTCGCAAGGCAAGGACATCGGGCGCCTGTTGGGCGCAAGGCAGCGCGGCAATGGTTGCCTCAACGGCCCCGGCGTTGTCGTGACGTGGTGCATTGGCCACCTTGTCGAAGCCGCGCCGCCGGAAGCCTATGACGAACAGCTCAAGCGCTGGACGATCGAGCAACTTCCCATTATTCCCCAGCACTGGCGGGTTGAGGTCAAACCCAAGACCGCAGCGCAATTCAAGGTCGTCAAAGACCTTCTGAGCAAGGCGACCGGACTGGTCATCGCCACCGACGCCGATCGCGAAGGCGAACTGATTGCGCGCGAGATCATCGATCTCTGTGGCTATCGCGGCCCCATTCAACGGCTGTGGTTGTCAGCACTGAACGACGCCTCGATCCATGCCGCGCTCGGCAAGCTGAAGCCTTCGGGCGACACGCTGCCCATGTATCACTCGGCGCTGGCGCGCTCCAGAGCGGACTGGCTGGTGGGGATGAACCTGAGCCGCCTGTTCACCCTCCTGGGGCGCCGGGCCGGCTATGACGGCGTGCTGTCGGTCGGACGCGTGCAGACCCCCACGCTCAGACTGGTGGTCGATCGCGATCGTGAAATCGCGGCCTTCGTCTCCGTCCCGTTCTGGTCCATCGAAGTGGCGCTGTCCTGCACAGGCCAGACATTCACCGCGCAGTGGCTGCCGCCATCGGCCAGTACCGACGATGCAGGCCGTTGCCTGCAGGAGCCTGTTGCGCAGCAGGCGGTGCAGCGCATCCGCGCCGCTGGCGCTGCTCAGATGGTATCGGTCGAGACCGAACGCATGCGCGAAGGCGCGCCATTGCCGTTTGATCTCGGCACCTTGCAGGAAGTGTGTTCCAAGCAGTTCGGCCTCGATGTCCAGGAGACGCTAGAGATCGCCCAATCCCTGTACGAGACGCACAAGGCCACCACCTATCCACGTAGCGACTCCGGCTATCTTCCCGAAAGCATGCATGCCGAAGCGCCCACGGTGCTCGACAGTCTGCTCAAGACCGATCCGAGCCTGCGCCCGATCATCGACCAGCTCGACCGCACCCAGCACTCGCGCGCCTGGAACGACGCCAAGGTATCGGCCCACCACGGCATCATCCCCACGCTCGAACCCGCCAACCTGTCGGCGATGAGCGAGAAGGAACTGGCCGTCTACCGCCTGATCCGCGCCCACTACCTGGCGCAATTTCTTCCGCCGCACGAGTTCGACCGCACGACAGCAAGGTTCTCTTGCGGCGACCAGACATTGCAGGCCGTGGGCAAGCACGTAGTCGTGCCGGGTTGGCGCCTGGTACTGGCCGAGCCGCAACCCGACGATGCCGGCGATGACGCCGCACCCCGCAGCCAGGTGCTGCCAGCGCTACACCAAGGGCTGGCGTGCCAGGTGGCTGGGGTCGATCTGAAGGCGCTCAAGACGCTGCCGCCGCGCCCGTACACCCAAGGTGAGTTGGTCAAGGCGATGAAAAGCGTCGCCAAACTGGTGTCAGACCCACGCCTGAAACAGAAGCTGAAAGATTCCGTGGGCATCGGCACCGAAGCGACCCGCGCCAATATCATCGGCGGCCTGCTGAACCGTGGCTACCTGATCAAGAAAGGACGGGCCATCCGCGCCTCGGATGCCGCCTTCACGCTCATCGACACCGTGCCCGCCGCGATCGCCGATCCCGGCACAACCGCGGTGTGGGAACAGGCGCTCGACATGATCGAAACCGGACAGCTCGCGCTCGATACCTTCATCGACAAGCAGGCGGCCTGGGTCACGCAGTTGATTGCGCAGTACCGTGGCACCTCGCTGTCCATCAAGATTCCCGAGGGGCCAGCATGCCCGCAGTGTGGCGGTGCCACGCGCCAGCGCAGCGGCAAGAGCGGTCCATTCTGGTCCTGCGCGAAATACCCCGACTGCAAGGGAACGCTGCCCATCGAATCGGGCAAGCGTGCCGCGCCGCGCAAGCGCCGCGGTGGCCCGAAGGCCTCCTGAAAGACAGAGAACCCGTCGTCGCGTTGACCACCCCCGGCAACGTGACCACCGCCCCGCAGCCCTGCGAGGCTCCCAGCACGCGATACCTTCTGTTGCGGTGTGCGCGCCCCTTGCGAGGGGCGAGAAGGCCTTTTTTCCTCGAATCACGCACCGCGTATTCCCTCGATCAGTAACAGTCCCGCCCGCTGCGAAGGGTCTCCTGATGCCTTGCCTGCCATGGGGGTCGAGGCATCAGGAGACCCTTCAGGGTTGGCGGTATTCGACACCGGCGCCCACCGGTGAAAAGAACGGGCTCCCTTTGTGCGCGGATGTGCGCCAGACGATGCCGGCCCCAACCACGACAAGGGCCGGGTGAATGCTGAGACAGCGAACGGTTCCACCGACGACCGCAACCTGAACCAGTACACGGGTGGTTTCCTCCTCCAAGCCGAAGGCGGCCAGCCTTCGGCGTGTTTTCTCCTGCGCATCCGCCATGACGACCCGGCAATTCTGCCTCGGTCACACGAACAGGAGACACCCGAACGAATCCTCAACCACAAGCCGGCCGCCGAGGCGCCGCGCTACAAGGCGATTGGCAATTCGATGGCGGTGCCGTGCATGGCCTGGCTGGGCCGGCGCCTGCTGCAGACTCTGGACAACGCGGGGCGCACGACTGCGCATTGATCAGCGACACCACGCAACGGCAGGCGCATTGTCGGGCCTGCATCGCTGATTCGTCAGCCGTTGCCAGCAGCCAGGGTCGTGCAGGCTGCGTCGCGGACCCTCCGCGCCGACCGTCCTTGTCCGCATCGCATCGTGCCGCGGACACGCGCCCATTCCGGGCGTCGATGCTGCTTCTCCCTCGGGCCGACCGGCCCATTCCCCTTCCCACCGGCATCCGCCTGTTCAGTGCCCCGTCGCACCGGGCAGCGCTGTGCCTGTCCGGTGCAAACCATTATCCAAGGAGTCATCTCATGAGAACCCTTCGTCTCAAGACCAACCAGCACAGCCTCATCGCCAATCTGCGCCATGCGTTCAACCAGGGCTCGATGCTGGGCGAACTGTTACAGAACGCCCGCCGCGCCCAGGCCAGCGCGATCCACATCACGGTGAACCAGGACAGCCTGACCATCACCGACGATGGCATCGGCATTAGCGACCTGCAGACCTTGATCTTCATCGCCGAATCCGGCTGGGACAAGCAACTCAAGGCGCGCGAGAACGCCTTCGGCCTCGGTGTGCTCTCGACCTTGTACTTCGCCAAGACTCTGACGGTGCATTCGCGCGACAAACTGTTCAGCGCGCGAACCGCCGAGATCATTGCCGGCGAGCCGATCGAGGAAGACATCGCAGGCTCCCATCTGGAGGGCACCGCCATCCACCTCGAAGGCGTCAAGCCGGTGCAGGCCGGGCAGGATCTGCCCACCTGGGTGGAGCACGAGCTCCAGCGTCTGTGCGAAGCCTTTCCGGTGCCGGTCTGGCTCAACGGCGCTGAAGTGCCACGCCCGTTGGCGAAGCCCGATCTGCACTGGCGCGAGACGTCCATGGGCAAGGTCTTGATCAATCTGTCCGGTACGCGCACGCAGTGGCGCTGCTTTCTTCAGGGACTGCCCATCGGCGGACGACCTATCGACAGGCTGCCCACGAGCCAGGAACGCCAGGTCGTCCTGCTGCCTGACAACACGCTGGCGAAGCTCCCGGATCGGCAGCACCTGCTGAACGAGACGGAAGATCATCCACGTATCCAGGCTGCGGTCGATCAGGCCTACCGCGAGGCACTGATCGAGAAGAAGCAGGCGCTTGCCGCCAGCGACTTCGTCACGCACTACGCGCATGTCTGCCTCAACTCGTCGAACGCCGATCTGCTCAACGACGTGCCCTTCGTTCCTCTGTCCTGGTTCCGGGACTGGGACGAAGAGCCGGCCGGCTATCGTCAATACTGGCGGCGTTATCTGGGCGGAAATGGCGTGATCGCCCAACAGGCCCTGGAAGTGCTTGGTGTCTGGCAGATCGAGCCCGACGACGAAACCGCGCCGACCGCCGAGATCTACCTGGAAGCGGCCAAAGCGTATGTACTCGACGAGCCCGGTCTGGATGACGGCCACTGGCTCAAGCGTCTGATCAAGGTCGTCAGCCCTGAGCAGGTGCGCATCAGAACCGGCACCACCTTGCATCGAGAGGTCAATCCCGGACTTGCCGACTACGAGGTGGAGCTGGAATTGGTCGATACCCTGCATGTCGGGCTGGAGGGCCATCTCGGGACGGTGGAGTACGCAGTGGAGGCCGTGCGCAAGGGATACACGCTCTACCTGACCCCCTCGGCGGGGGCCAGAACCGGGCTGGTCTGCGACTATGTGTTCGACGATCGCTACGGTGAGGATCGTGAAGACGAGGACGCACTCCTGATCGAAACCTTCATCGCCGTAGGCTGCTCGTCATCAGCCGATCGCGTGGTCCAGGCGCTGCTGCCGTACGCGCTGCGCCATGGCGTGCAACCCAAGCTGGCCGGCGCCACCGTGCGCCTGGTCTTCGATGACACCGGCAAATTGCAGGCGGTCACTGCCTGATCGGTGCCATCTCTCCACGCCCCCGATTTCGGGGGCGTTTTTTCTTCTTGTGGGCCGACGAAAAACCGGTTCTCGCTACCGGGTGCGGGCGAATCCGGCTGTGCTGATTTCCCGTTTCCGGATGACGCGGACAGTACCAGAACCGATGCTGGCATCCGCTGTTGCCGACATTGTCGGCTTCGCCAGCAGCCAGGGTTTCAGGCTGCCGTGGAGCTTGCTCCATGCCACCCGCCAGTTCGCCGTCGCATCGCTCGGGCGAACGCTGCCCATGCGGGCATCGATGCCTCTTTCTCCAACCTACGGGATGAGCGCTTCGTCCCGCAGGGGCGTGGCGTTTCCCGACTGATCTCAAGGAATGTCCATGGAAACCATCATCACGCAAGACCGCATCACCCTGAAACACCTCAAGGTCGCGGATTTCGCCAGCGAAGAGACGCTGTGCTTCACTGCCACCGTCCTGTTCGATGGCGTTGCCATTGCCGATGCCCGCAACGACGGGCACGGCGGTTCCACCTTCATCCGCGCACTCGGCGGTCAGGCTGCACGGCTGGCCGAGGCCGAAGCCTTCGCCAGGAGCCTGCCCCCCGACATGCTGAAAGGTGGCATCTCCGGCGAGGACGACGACCCGCTGGTCATCGACATCACGCTCGACTACCTGGTCGATCATCTGGCTGAAGCACAGCATGCCGAGCGCAAGCTGCGCACCGCCTACACCCGCGACATCGCCAACAAGGTGCTGTTCATCAGGGACGGCAAGCTGCTGTTCCTGAAAGGCATCAAGCTCAAGGCCATCGCCGACCGCGCCGGGTACTTCGCGGCGCTGCGCGCACGGCAGGAAACACCCATCGTCATTCTGGCCGAGCTGCCACCAGACGAGGCTTTCGCCTTGTGGAAGCAGCATGTCCTGGGCGGCGAATCGTCCTGATCCCCAAGGCTTCCCGAGCCTCCACAGCCCCGCGATTGCGGGGTTTTTTTCGTCCATCAATCGGGACGCCTCGGATTCCCATTTGCGCATGACGCCGGCGCGGCGCTGGCTGAATCTGCCTGCATGTGTCGCTGACCTGGTCAGCACCATGCCAGCAGCCAGGGTTTCAGGCTGCCGCGGGATTTCCCTCCCGTGCGACCCACACCAGTCCGCCATCGCATCGAGTCCGCGGACGCGCGCCTTCATGGTGCCGATGCCGATTCATCCACCGCCAGCGGGAGCTGCCATCCCGTCAGGGGCAGGGCCGCCTCGCTTCTTAAAGGAGTCCGTCCATGTTCCAGCAAAGCTCGTTCGGCCACTTGGCCCTGATCTACGCAGGCAAACACCTACCCCTCGAAGTGCTTCACAGCGCCGCCGGCCACTACATCGGTACGCGCGACATCGAAGGCCCCGTCTCCCGCGAGTCGGCCGAGTACTTCCGCAGTTCGGCGGCAGCCCAGCGAGCCCTCGACCGAGGCGGCTGGACCCAGCTGCCCACCCCTTGATCCCCATCCATGAGGAGACCGTCATGAATCAGCTTCTACCAACCGACGTCGTCGATCAGATCATGCGTGAAACGCGCCATTTCGAGCGTGCGCCCGAGGCCTTTTTCGAGGCTTGGAAACGCGGTGCGGAAATCGCCGGGCCCGAGTGGTTTGGCGATGGCACCCGCGAAGGCCTGCGCCGTGCCGCCAGCAAGTGGGACTTGCGTCCGAACCTGCTGGAACTCAACGACGCCCTGGGCGTTTTGAGCGGCGGACAGCGCATGTTCCTGTCCGCGATGGTGAGCTTCTACAACTCGCGCGAGGGCGCCGCGATGCTCAAGCGCTGCGGCTTCGAGGGGCTTTCCGACCTCGGTGGCCTGGATCTGGAGCGGCGTCAGGTGATCGCCGATCTGGTACTCAACTACAGCGGCTGGTAGGTCCGAACGACCGACCACCGCCATTTTCTCAACCCCCAGCGAGGGACATCCGTCCCTTCGGGGCGGTGTCCCTCCATTCTTCCCACAGGAGCGACCCATGTCCCGAAATCCATCCTTTGCCGTCGTCCTCGAAGGAGGCCTGGTGCAGGCCATCGTCGTGCAGGACTGGCCCGATCATCTCCCGCTGCCGCCATTCGCGGTAGTGGACTACGACACCGAAGGCGCGGCCGACGACGAAATCGTCTGCTTCGACATCGGCAACTCCGAAGCCGAAGCCCTGTGCCGCAGCAACACCCCCACGGTGTTCGAGTCCTTGCCGGACGCGCTGTCACCACGGGTTGTGCTTGCCGCACTGGGCGAGCCCGTCCTGGATGACGCACCCGAACCGCTGGCGATCGCCCGCCGGGTGCGGCAGAACGTCCTCGATCTGGATGCCCGGATCAACACCAGCGAGCAGGCACCGACGGGCGACGACTACAACGCGCTCTACGTCCTGGCCAACTGCGGCCTGATCGAACTGCTGAAGTCTCTGGGCGACCCCACCGACTTCGGCGAATAGCGCTTTTCCCACCATTGCCCGAAGCCACGGTTTCGGGTTCATCCCCGCGGATGCCATGTCCGCAGGGGCTGGCTCCGCATCACCAACCAGGAGCCACCCCCATGGCAAACAACTACTACGACGCCACCGGCGTCCTCGTTCTCGACCAAGTCACCCCGGTGATTACCGCGCTGTTCGGCGGTTTGAAGCTGGATGCCTCATACCCCGGCAACGGCGAGGTCTACATCGCCCAGATTGCCGAAGACAGCGGCGCGCATTGGGACGATGTCTGCGAAGACCTCGTTGCACTGGCCCAGTCGCTGGGGCTGTCCGTGCCCAGCGAGGGCCCTCCCACGATGGACGACGTTCTGGCCGTGCTTTCCAGGCATTTCGGCACCGACCAGGACGAAGATCTGCAGCACCTGATCGAACACCATCGTTTCGAGGATGACTCGGATCTCGACGCGCTGTTCCTGATCGCCACGCGACTCGACGATGGTCACGGCCTCAAGGAGATTCGCTTCGAGGGTTGCTGGTATTGCAGCAAACCACGCCTCTTCAACTTCGGCGGTGACGGTTCTTTCATCAGCCGCGAGTTCTCGGTCTTCGGTGCCTCCGGTCAGGTGCTCGATCTCGGCAACCGTATCCGGCAAGCCCTTCTGATTCAGAACCTGGAGGCTGCTGCCAATCTGTTCGCCCGGGAAACACAACGCCTGCTCGCCGGCATCACCGACGAAACGCAGCGCCGGCAATTGCAACACCGCCTGTCCGAGCTGTTGAGCTGACAGGCCGCGATACGACGCTTGATCCATACCGGTGCCGCCTGCCGGCACCACTTCCTTTCCCACTGGGTCGATCCCCGGTGGGGGTTGGCCCTGCGTCACCCCTCACCGGAGAATCAAACCATGGACCATTCATCCAATCCTTTCGCCCGCGGCTACTACGGTTTCGAGATTCGGCGCCTTGCCGTCATCAGCTACGACGAGCGCCACCCGCAAACCTTTCTGCCGCTGCATCCATCGCAGGCTCATCTACCCGATGAAAAGGTGGCGTACCAAGCGTGCATCTTCAACGATGATTTCGTGCTGATCACCGAAGGCCAAACGGTGCCCGCCGAACTCGATGCCTTGTGCGGCGGCAGCGGCGCCGTGCAGGCCGTGTACCACAGCATCTATGGCCGAACCCTCGATAGAGGCTTCATCCATGTGGGCGACAGCTACACACTGGAATATGCCCAAGCGGTGGTGCGCAATCTGCAGTTCGAGACGGGCTTCTACAGCCGTGCCTGGGAGATCAGCACGGCCCACATCACCGAAGCATCGGGCCGCTACCTGTGCGAACTGGCGGATATCGCCACACCGAGCGGGTTCCTGTTCGTCGCCTTTCGCATCCCGTACAGCCCAGCCATCGGCGTCAAGCTGATCGCCACACCCTGGACGGATGAGAACCTGATGCACGTCGAAGGCATCACCGCCGAGCAACTGCGCCGGGAGCACCTGTCCAAGGGCATGCCCGAGGATCTGGCCGACGTACTGGCGCTGGCCGGACAGGCTGACGTCAGGGTGCTGGTATTCGATGCTGATGCCAACGAGCTGGACGGTCTGACCGTCTTCGAGGAAGAGGACGACACCCCCTCTGTGGACACCTGACCAGTCATGTCCCCCCGAGCCCCTCCGATGAGGGGCTTTTTTCTGCCTCGGGAATGCGGTGCAGGCCGGTTCGGTTTATCGCAGGCCGGGCCGGCCAGGCTCTGCCATCCTGCTGCCATGTTCGCTGGCGTAGCCGGCAACATCCCAGGCGGTCAAGGCCATCGAGACCGCGGCATGCCGATCGCGTGCTGGCTTTCATCCTCTTCTGGACGCACCGCGTCCATCCAATCCACCCACTTGGGACAACCCGCCCCCTGTGGCCGGGAAGTCCCTTTTTTCTGGAGATTTCCCATGGACCATCAACTCATTCGTCAACAACTCCCGACGCTGGTTTCCGGCCATGTGCCGTCCAATGCCCGCGGCTTCAAGTTCGTCATCTTCGACGGTGAGCCCAAGGTATCGACGATGGGCTTCCATATCGATCCCAAGCCTTTTGAAGGCAAGGTCATCGCGAGCACAGACGAGGCCATTGTCGTCAAGACCGGACGCACCCAGTTCATGGTGCTCGACCGGTCGCGCGTGACCGAGGAACCCGACGAAGGTGCCAAGGTACAGGTCGAGCCTTATGCCAGACGCCGCTTCGACGGCTTGCGAGCGGATACCCCCGAGGAACGCACCGAGTACACCCACGACGGCCAGCCCTACAAGCTGCAGACGTTCGTGCTCGGTTCGGCTCCGGCGAAACTGCCGGTCCCGCAGCCGCGCTGCCTGGAACTGCAGCAACTCATCGAGCAGTTGGAAACGCTGCCGGCGCCCGACGGCTACCGGCGCATCACGCACCTGTTGGTCGATGCTGGCGCGTGCGACTTCACTTGGGTCGATCCACTGCCCAAGGACATCATCGCCACGCCGCCGGCCATCAGTTTCAACGTGGTCACGGCGAAGTTCCAGGGGCGCGTCACCGTGCTGTACGAACGAGGCGACGATCTCTATGCGGTGGAACTGCACCGCGACGGTGAGCTGGTGGAGCGCGTGGATGAGGTGTTCTTCGATGACCTCGGCAACACGTTGGAACGCCTGATCGACGATGGCAGTTGGCGCCAGATTCGCGTCAGCACCGTGCAGAAGCCCGCACGGCGCAAGCCGCGGGCGGTATCCGCATGACTGCGCGAAGCGGCTGAGTCCGTCGGCGGCATTTCGTCCTTTCCGCACCGCCTTGTCGGAGCATTCATCCACCACGGCACTTGCCCCGGAAACTGGCCTCGCGCCAGCTTCCGGGGCTGTGCCTATCTGCTGGGAAATATCTCATGACCGTGTCGGCAGAACACTGAACCTGCCTCAGCCCCCCGGTTCCGCCGCGAGTGCGCACTTAGCTGGCCTGTTTTACCGAACGCCAGGACGACCTGTCCGACCCTGCCGAAGAGACCATCGGCTGCTATTGCGGCGATTGAATGCGGTCAGGCGACAGTACTCATTCCCGATGGTGTGCGAAGCCGCGCGGTGTGAGGCTTGCCCCATGCTTGCTGACGTTGTCAGCGACATGCCAGGCAACCATCGGTCTTCGAGGTTGCGGCGCGGCACCCGCCGCGTGACCGAGCCAGTTCGCAACGCATCCCTCCGTGCGAACGACCATCGGCTTGCCGGTGGTGGATGCACCTTCCTAGTCCATTCGCCTTATCAACCCACCGCGGGGTTACGCACCCCCCGCGCAGTCGGGTCCGGTGTGTCTCCGCTTCATTCCCATTGGAGATTCACCATGACCAATACGACTTCCAACGCGAAGAGCTACTTCGATCTTCACACCGAGGGCTACGCCCGCTTGCAGCGTGTCCGGGAGGTTCCTGTCCGTGGTGGCCGCCGTGCGCAGCCGTTCCTGGCTTGCACTGTCGCCGCACTCGTCGGGTCCGCCAAAGACCCCGTCACCCGCTACTTCGACGTCAAAGTCTCCGGTGCCGACGCCAAGAAATTGGTCGAGAGTTACATCGGCGTCGATGACCCGAGGCAGCGTCCGCTGGTCAAGTTCCGGATCGGCGATCTCTGGGGCGATGCCTTCATGCGCACCAGCGGCGACCGCAAGAATCAGCCGGCGGCCAGTCTCAAGGGCCGACTGTTGAAAGCCGAACTGATCGATCGTGCCGAACTGGCGCAGATCGAGCAGTACGAGCTGATCACCCGGGGTATCGGTTATCTCAACCGTCCGCGCGAGGTTACGCCGAAGGATGGCGATCCGTTCCTGTCGTGCTCCATCGGGGCGCTGGCCGGCCCGGTCGATGAGCCGGATTACCGGTACATCAACACCATCGTCGCCACTGCGGACGCCCAGCATCTGGTGCGCCGCTGCGTACAGGCCATCGAGGCCGAGCGCAAGGTGCTGATCGCCTTCCGTCTCAACGACATGAAGGCCGATGCGTACCTCCGCACCAAGGGCGAGCGTGCCGGCGAACCGGCGGCGAGCCTGGAATCCAAGCTGATCCACATCGGCCTGATCAAGATCGATGGCCAGCAGGTCTTTCCGGCCGCCGCACCGGCGCCCGTTTCCGAGGACGCTGCGGCGACCGAGGATGCGGATACCGCCGATGGCACCGTCGAGGCGCCGACCGCCGAGTCCGTTCAGGACGAACCCGTGCCGGCACCCGAGGCCGAGGAACCCGCACTCGCGGCTTCCTTCTGATCCACCCCCGCAAGGCCCCATTCCGGGGTCTTGCTTCTTATCCCCAACCTGCCTGCAGGCCACTGACGTGGCGCGTGGGCGTTCGTCTTTTCATCCCCGCAGTCCGTTCCGCACCGTGCGGATTCGGCTGCATAACAATCCCAGGAGAATGCCATGTCTCTCGCATCCCGTTTCGCACCGCGCTCACCGGTACTGCGCTCGGACCGTCCTCTGTTGGACGACCAGATTCGCGCCGTGGTGCCGTCGATCTTTGCGGAAACACCGCACGAAAGCCGTTCCCAGCGGTACAGCTACATCCCGACGGCCACCGTGCTGTCGGAACTTCGTCAGGAGGGATTCCTGCCCTTCATGGTGTGCCAAACACGTGTCCGCAACGAGGACCGCCGCGAGTACACCAAACACCTGATCCGCCTTCGCCACGCCAGCCAGATCAATGGCGACGAAGCCAACGAGATCATCTTGTTGAACTCGCACGATGGCACCAGCAGCTATCAGATGCTGGCAGGTCAGTTTCGATTCGTCTGCCAGAACGGGCTGGTCTGCGGCGACACGTTCGCGGACATCCGCGTGCCTCACAAGGGCGATGTCGCGGGCCAGGTCATCGAAGGTGCCTACGAAGTCCTGAAAGGCTTCGAGCGGGTGCAGGAAGCGCGCGAGAGCATGCGCGCGATCACGCTGGAGGCTGGGGAGGACGACGTTTTCGCCCGTTCGGCCCTGGCGCTCAAGTACGACGATCCGGACAAGCCCGCGCCTGTCACGGAGAGTCAGTTGTTGGTTCCCAGACGCTGGGACGATCGCAAGAGCGACCTCTGGTCGATCTTCAACCGCGTCCAGGAAAACCTCGTCAAGGGAGGGCTGACCGGACGCACTGCGAACGGCCGCCGCCAGCGTACCCGCCCTGTACAGGGTATCGATCAGAACCTGCGCCTGAACCGCGCCCTCTGGATGCTCGCCGAAGGCATGCGCCAGTTGAAGTCCTGAGCCACTACTCGGACCTCGCCCGTCAGGGCGGGTCCATTTTCTTCCTGACCCGTTGCGCGCCGCGCAAGACGGTTCCATTCATCACAAGGAGATATGCCATGGCTACAGCAGCCGTTCAATCCGATCCGCCCCTCATCGTCCGCGGCCAACTCGCCATCCGCACCATCCCGGGCCGCAACGGTCGGTTCACGGTCGGTCGCCTCACGACCCGCCTTGGACTGTTCCATGTGAAAGACCCGGAACTGGAGCAGTACCCCGAAGGGAAGTACGACGGTGAGTTCGTCATCCGCTACATCTATCCGAAGGCCTATCCGGTTGGCGATGGCATGCGCTTTGAAATCCGCGCCAACCTGGACGGCATGACCCTGTCGGGCATCGACAAGCTGAGCAAGGCCGAGGCTCGCGCCTTCGCCGCACAGGACGTCGATCCGCTCGATGAAGAGCTGGGCACGCCACCGGCGACAACGCCGGCAACAGCCGAGAAATCCAAGTCCCGGTCCAAGCCGGAGCCTGCGCCCGTGCAGGCATCGAAGGACCCGCTGGTCGATACCACGCCATTCGGCGTCGATACGCCGTCCGCCACCGTGGCCGCTTCGGATAGTCCCGAGAGCGACGACGCGGCGCTGTTCGGCATTCTCTGGCCGTTGGAAGAGTCGGTGAAACTTGACTCGACCATCGATCGCCGCACCCTGCGTCTGCAGATCGCGCGGCTCAACCAGTTGGGCTATGCCTTCGACGCCACGGCCCAGCAATGGAACCTGCAACTCGAACCGCAGGCTGCCTGATCGTCCTGCCGCATCCGCGGCATTTCATCCACCCGCCGGGGCAGCCCCGATGGGGAGGTTCCCGGCTATTTCAATCGAGGAGCTTCACCATGAGTCGGCACTACTTCGACACATTTCACAAAGGATTTTCCGTCACCGTACTACTCGGCTGGGATCGGCCGATGAACTACTTCTTCTTGGTCATCGAGAAGCCAACCGAGTTGATCGACGACACCATGAAGGTCGAGAGCGACGACTTCTTGTACAGCAATCTGCACGAGAGCGATCCGTTCAACCATGACCTGGACTACTACCGTGAGGTCTTGCGTCATTTTCAGATCCTTGTGCCGGAAAGCCTGTTCATCGAGGTCCAGCACGACGCTGAAAGGAATGTCGGCAACCGCGTAGTCAAGCATCAGGCCGACGGTTCGTTCACCGAACGTGAACTCTGAGTAGTCCGCGTTCTTTCATCCCTAACGGGGCATTCACTGCCCCTGCGGGTGGTGGTGCCCCTCACTCATTGAGGACTCCACCATGTCTGCATCTTCATCCCCACAGCTGCTGTACCGCATCGACGAATGCGGCGACGTGATGGCCGATGCCTGCGTCTGCGGCGAAGACGGCGATCTGGTCTTTCTGTCGGTCTGGGCGCGGGACACCGCGATCCAGCAGTTTCTCGCCCGGCTCACCTTGGGCCGCGACGAGGATGGACTGGACCAGTTCCATCTCATCACCGACCAGGGCGGCTCCGTGCCCGTGTTCGTTCCCTCGGTCGAGCGTCTGGAAAAGCGCTTGACCCGCAGCTATCGCCGCACCCTGTTCGGGTCGCTCGTCAATCTCTGGCTGTTCGATCGGCGCTGCATCCGGCCGGACAAGGCCACCACCAGCGCGCTCGCACTGTTGCCGCGCGCGGCGGCCGATCCTACGTCGCGCCTCTGGCTGCTCGTCAAGGAGACGTGCCCGCTGCCCTTGCTGGATCACTGGCAAGGGACGGTGCTGGCACTGCTGCGAGACCGCGACATGCTCCGCGACCTGCCGACGGCCCTCGGGCCGCTGCGTGGATTTCGTCTGGGGCTGGACGTGCCAGCGCTCACCGAAGCGCTGGGCAGCCTGATCCGCCAGGGCGTACTGACCGCCCATCCGCTCCCGCAGCCGGCGACCACCCAACGGTCGCTGGAAGCGGTGGCCTGACCCACGGCAGGTGCGTGTGACCGACACGCACCCGCTTTCCTTCATCCCCGCTACAGGAGATTTCTTATGGCACTCATGTTCCCGCGGCTCGCCCGCAACTTCATCAAGGCTGGATATTTTCCGACCGACGAGCCCACGCTCGAAAGAGCGCTCAGCGCACTGGCGCCCGGCGACGGGCCGATGTGCATTCTCGATCCTTGTGCAGGCGAAGGCGTCGCCATCGCGGAGGCTGCGCATGCCCTCGGGCGTGACCAGGTCACCGCCTATGCGGTGGAGTTCGACCCGGAGCGCGCCAACCATGCGCGTCTGCTCGTCGATCACTGCATCCAGGGCGACCTCATGGACACCTTGATCGCACGCCAGAGCTTCGGTTTGCTGTGGCTCAACCCGCCATACGGGGATCTGTCCAAGGATGCGAACGGCAACATCGGCTACGACGGCAAGGGCCGCGCACGGCTGGAAAAGCTGTTCTATCAGCGCACGCTGCAACTGCTGCAGTACGACGGCATCTTGGTTTTCATCGTCCCGCACTACGTGCTTGACCAGGAACTGGTCGGTTGGCTCACGCGGCACTTTGCCGATCTGCGCATCTACCGAGCGGTGGATACGCAGTTCAAGCAGGTGGTCGTGTTCGGTCGCCGGGTCCGCCAGCGCGAGCTGGTGGGCGATGAGGTCAAGAACGTCCGTGCTCGCCTGTTGCAGATCGGGCAAGGCGACCTGGAAGCGGAGGAACTGCCACCCGCGTGGCCATCGCTTCCGTATGCCGTCCCTGTCGCCCAGCACGAGCCGGAGCATTTCTACCGTCTGAGCATGGAGCCGGCGCAGTTCGCCGACGAAGTGCAGCGCCTGCATGGCCTGTGGCCGTCGTTCGAGACCCATCTGGGCGCCGCCCAGCAGTCCTTGCGCCGCCCGGCGCGCGCATTGTCCCAGTGGCACCTGGCACTGGCCCTCGCGGCCGGCGCGATCTCCGGTGTCGTGCAGTCGAAGAACGGCCGCACCCTGGCCGTGAAAGGCGACACCTACAAGCAGAAGGCGACGACCACCGAATATCGCGAGCGCGATGACGGTTCAATCGCAGAGACACGCATCCTCACCGACAAGTTTGTCCCCGTGATTCGTGCCTGGGACTTGTCCCCGGACTCGGCCACCCTCGGCCGGATTCTCACCATCCACTGATCGCATCGGGCGGCTCGCCGCCTTGCTTCATTCATCCACCAGAAGGAGAACTCCCATGCTTTCGCGTTTGTTCGCGCGGCGCGAGCCGCAAGCCCGTCCGTTGTTCGCCCTCGGTTCGCTGAGGCTGAGCGAGAAGGTGCACTGGTTGGCCAGCAAAGGCCTCATCGATCCCTTGCCTTATGTGCAGCGCCATGTGCGAGGCGATTGGGGCGATGTCGACGAGACCACCCGCCAGGTCAATGATGTGGCACTCGACCAGGACAATCCCATGATCTCTCGCTACAGGATCACGCCGCAGCTGCTGCTGATCGTGATGACCAGCGAGGATCACCGCACCACCGTGGTCCAACTGCCCGAAGAGCAGTCCTCGATCTAGCACCAGCCCATTTCATCCACCCACCGGGGTCATGTCGCCCCGATGGGGACGCCATGGCCCTTTCTTTCATCGAAGGAGCTATCACCATGGCAACTGTAATGTCCATCAGCGCGGCCCCCAATCTGCGCTTCTCGCCGGGTGCGACGGTCATGACCGTCGGCGTGGCCAATCTGGTCGAACAGGGACGGCTCAACCCGAGCCCGTACCTTCGCCGCCACCTCAGCGGCGACTGGGGCGACCTCGACGAGGACGATCGGCGATCGAACGATGCCGCGCTGGCATCGGGCGAGGCCCGGTTGCTCTCTTCGTACCAGGTCGATCCCGATCTGAAACTCTGGATCATCACTGAGTGGGACCGCAGCGTCACGACGCTGTTGTTACCCAGCGAGTATTGATTTCCGGGCGGCTGCGCGCCGTCCACCCACCTTCACCCCCAGGGGCATACATCGCCCCTGGGGGCGGTGCATGCCCCATTTTTTTGGAGCATCACCATGACCATGCAACTCGAAGCGGCCCCCGCCGCACCTTCCATGCCCGCCACGGGCGATCTGTTCAACCCTGCGGACAGCGAAAGCGATCTGTCTTTCAGCCTGCAGGATTTCGTCACCGAGTTTGGGGATGAGTTACTCGACTCCCTCAACCGGGCCAACCCGCCCGTTTACAACGGTGTGCCGCGCGCCAACCGCCAGCTCGTCCTCGCCAGCCTCAAGCGGCAGCTGTTCCCCGCCCAGGCCGAGGTCGTCCATGCGGCCGCCGAACTGCTCGTCAATCAGGGCGAGCGCGCGGCCATCGTCAATGGCGAGATGGGGACGGGAAAAACCACCGTCGGCATCGCGCTAGGGGCGGTGCTCAACGCGGAAGGCTATCGCCGCACGCTCGTCCTCAGCCCGCCCCATCTAGTCTACAAATGGCGGCGCGAGATCCTCGAAACCGTCGCCGGTGCGAAAGTCTGGGTGCTCAACGGCCCGGACACATTGCTCAAGTTGATCAAGCTGCGCGAGCAGTTGAACGTGCCGGCCGAAGGGCAGGAGTTCTTCATCATCGGCAGGGTCAGAATGCGGATGGGATTCCACTGGAAGCCCGCCTTCGTCCGCAAACGCACCCGTTACGGCATGGTCGGCGCCTGCCCGCACTGCGGGACGATGGTCACTGATCTCGACGGCGAGCCGGTCAGTGCTCTGGAGCTGGAGGCGGAAGAAACCCGCCGCAAGTGCCATGTCTGCGACGGCGCACTCTGGACGCTGATGCGGCCACGTAGCCTGTCGGGCAGTGATCAGTCCTCGGCGGTGCTGCGTGCGCTGAAGAGAATCCCGACCATCGGCGAGGCCACGGCCAACAAGCTGATGAAGACCTTCGGCGATTCGTTCCTGGCGTCGATGCTCGGCGACAACCTGCACAACTTCATCAACCTGATGGACGAGCGCGGGGAGTTGGTGTTTTCCGACCGGCAGGCGCAGCGCATGGAACGCGCCATGTCCTCAATGGAGTTCGGCTTCGGAGAAGGCGGCTATCAGCCCTCGGAATATGTGAAGCGGTATCTGCCGCAAAGCACCTTCGACTTGCTCATCGCAGATGAAGCCCATGAATACAAAACGGGTGGATCGGCGCAGGGCCAGGCGATGGGCGTCATCGCAGCCAAGGCACGCAAGACCGTACTGCTAACCGGTACCCTCATGGGGGGCTATGCAGACGATCTCTTTCATTTGCTGTTCCGGGCCTTGCCCGCGAGGATGATCGAAGATGGTTACCGCCCGAGCGCCAGCGGCAGCATGAATGCCGCTGCCATGGCGTTTATGAGGGACCATGGTGTCCTCAAGGACATCTATTCCGAGAGCAACGGGCCGGCCCACAAGACCGCCAAAGGCTCGAAGATCACCGTCAGAACGGTCAAGGCACCCGGGTTCGGGCCGAAAGGCGTACTGCGCTGCGTGCTGCCGTACACGATCTTCCTCAAGCTCAGAGACATCGGCGGCGTGCTGCCGCCGTATGACGAAGAGTTCCGGGAGGTCGCCATGGATGCCGGGCAGGCCGACGCCTACCGCAATCTGGCCGCCAGCCTGACGGCGGAACTCAAGGAGGCCCTGCGCAAGCGGGATACCACCTTGCTGGGCGTAGTCCTCAATGTGCTGTTGGCGTGGTCCGACTGCTGCTTCCGGGCAGAAACCGTGCGCCACCCGCGTACGCGCCAGGTCCTGGCCTTCACACCGGCCCAGTTCAACGAGCTGGAGATCATGCCGAAAGAGCGTGAGCTGATCGACATCTGCCGCGAGGAGAAAGCCGCGGGTCGTAAGACCCTGGTGTACTCCGTCTACACCGGCACGCGCGATACCACCAGCCGTTTGAAGATGTTGCTGGAGCAAGAGGGTTTTCGGGTGGCGGTACTGCGCGCAAGCGTGGATGCCTCTCGCCGCGAAGACTGGATTGCCGAGCAGCTCGATCGCGGGATCGACGTCCTCATCACGAATCCGGAACTGGTGAAAACCGGCCTGGATTTGCTGGAGTTCCCCACGATTGTGTTCATGCAGTCGGGGTGGAACATCTACACGTTGCAACAAGCCGCGCGCCGGTCATGGCGGATCGGCCAGAAGCAGCATGTGAAGGTGATCTACCTGGGGTATGCGGCCACGTCGCAGATGACGTGCTTGGCCCTGATGGCGAAGAAGATCCTGGTATCGCAGAGCACCTCCGGCGACGTCCCGGAATCGGGGCTGGATGTGCTCAACCAGGACGGCGATTCGATCGAGGTCGCCCTGGCCCGGCAACTCGTCGCGGCCTGATACTCTCGTTCATGCCGGCGTCCCTCTGGGCGCCGGCTTTTTTTATTCCTGCACAGTACCTTCAATCGTCGCCATGACGCCCAGCGTCGGGGTCGTTAAACTGGGCGGACATACGCAGATCTCGAGGGGCATGATGGTCATGGTGATCGAAGCAGCCTACGCGAATGGCACTGGCGTCGCGAATGCACTGCGCATGTCGCAGGCCCAGTGGCTGGGGCTGCAACGGAACTATCACGTCGGCGATCTGCTAATGCCATGCTGCAATGCTCCAGCCGTCCCCAAGATCAGTGCCAATGGCCATCCTTTCTTCGCGCATCTAAGCGGTGCCTGCAGCACTTCCGAAGAAAGCCAGTGGCACCTCGCGGCCAAGATACTGGTGCGCAGCGTTTTGGAGGATCTTGGTTGCCGAGCCTCGGTTGAGGTTCCAGGGAGCAGCGAAACCAGCCGCTGGAAAGCCGATGTCTGGGGCGAGCGTGGCGAGGCCAAGTTGGCTATCGAGATCCAAAGGTCATATCAGTCGCTGCGTGACTACCGTACCCGGCAAAAGAAATATCGGGCCGAGGGCATCAAGGCGCTTTGGTTGCTAAGACAAGAGAGATACAGCACTCTCACGAGGAGCATGAGCAAGGAGCGACTGCGGACCGAGTTCGGAGGAAAATTCCCTCCAGCCGGGCACTTCGGCCCATGTCTCGCAGATGTGCCTATAGCAATGCTCGAGTTGGAGCCGACCACCACGATCACAGGTGCTGGATTTTTCACCGCCAGTCTTCCGGATTTACTCGAAGCAGTGCTTAGTGATCGCTTTCTTTGCGTAGATGGTCTTTGGTGCATCGACAACCTAGATGCGATGTCTCGTGCCGCCCAACTTGCGCGCGAACGTGCCGCAGCCCAGCGCGCGGCAGATATTTAGTTAAGAACCGGTATTAACTCATCCGGAGCCCATGCGATTCTGATACAGCCCCAACCCTTATATAGTCGCTCAGAGGTTCGCAGCACGCATTCGTGCCTCTAATTCATCCAGGAATGGTGAGCGCCCATGGCGCATCGGACCATAGCGCCCTTCAACGAATCCCGAGTACAGCATGTGAACCTCGTCGCGGGCGCGTGTGAGTCCCACATAGAACAGCCGGCGACTCTCGCGCAACTTCTCTGGACTCAGTTTTCGCCATGGCAAACTCCCATAGTCGAGACCGACCATAATGACCACGTCGTACTCGCATCCCTTAGCGGAATGAAGTGTCAGCAGGTTCAGGTGATCCGGCGAACCATCACGTCCGCCCAGACTCGCAATGTCCAGCGTAGCCAGCGCGCCACCTTCGGCAAGCGCCGCCGTCATGCGATCCAGTTGTTCCTTCTGATCGGCAAGCGACGATTCAGCAACCAACAGACGATCCAAGATGCCGTTGCGCAGTGATGCGACAAAATCACGTGCGGACTGCTGATCGGCGCGCAACGCCCACAACAGAGCGGTTAGCTCCTGCCCCTCGCGTCGAGCCTGCGCATCGTCCAAGTTCGCTCGATGAAATGCGAGATAACGGTCGATCAATCCACGCAGTTGCGGACGCGCGATACGCCAGCCACCCGCACACCATGCGGCGCAGTCTTCTACCCAACTCGTCAAGGCAACTTTACGGTAAGGCGCGGCGGTGTCCACGCGGATATAATCGAAACCGCCGGCTGCCACGGCCTTGGCCACAATATCGCCTGCGCGATAGTCCGTATACAAGATTGCGATATCGCCCAGCGTTCGTCCTGGCTTGGAGTCCAAGGCCACCGGAATGATCTGCGCGACGGCGTGTGCGGCCTGATCTGCGAGCCCATCAGGGCACAGCACAAACTCGATAGTCGCCTGACGGGTCGGGTCGTTCGCCCGATAGCCACGATCCTCACCCAACGCCATTTCTGAAGCGCTGACAATGCCTGCCCCTGAGCGATAATTCAATTGAAGTCTGACCGGCTCGATGTCTTCACGCTCAGCTAGCTCCATGAGCAACGCGCCATCGGCCCCTGTGAAACCGTAGATCGACTGGTCTGCATCACCGACTGCGAACAAGCGCACGCCACCATCAAAAGCCAGGCGCTTGACGATGCGATGGAGTGCAACCCCCAAATCCTGATATTCATCTACCGCCAGCACCGGAAATTTCGCCTGCACCAGAGGCAGTACCCAATCATGCTCAGCGATCAGGCGCTGGCCATAGACCACCATGTCGTCGTAGTCGATCAGCCCCCCTTGGCGCAGTGCCGCCTCGTAGGCTTCGGCCCAGGCGGCAAGTTCTTCCTCGCTACGCCAGGCAACGCTGTTTCGGTTCAGTACGGATCGGCGATGCCGTCCAAGATCGATAGCTTTGTAAGGATGGTTGGCCCCAAAGAGCTCGTCTCCGGACTGCCTGATCAAACGATCACTCACTCGCTGGGATGCCACTGAGAGGGGAAACTGAATCGGTAGATCAGCTAAGCGTCCATATGGCATCAACAGATGGCGTAGGCAGAATCCGTGGACGGTGCCGATGAACAGGTTTGGCGCCTCCCGCAGCCCCAACATTTCAAGCCGACGGGTTAATTCGCGTGCGCACTCTTGACTGTAGGTGATGCACGCAGCACCACGCGGTGCCTGCACGTCTTCGGCCAAGATGCGAGCCAGCTTCAGCACAAGCGTCTTGGTTTTTCCGCTTCCAGGGCCGGCGAGCACCACGCAATGTCCCTGGGAGTTGTACGCCGCCAACTGACCAGGATTTCCGGCCAGCTCGGCAGCCTGGGCCAGGTAGGCTGTGCTGAAACTACGCGACGGCATTGCGGATATGCTCCAGCGCGGAACGGATGTAGTGCGGGCAAGTATCCTCGGACACTGAGCGTGCAAGGGCCTGAGCGAATCGTCCCTTTCCGATTCTTTCGATAAGCTTCAGCAGCCGTTCTTCATCGACCTGGTCTAAGTCATCCACCCACTGCTGCAATGCTTCTCGGGTTGCTTGCCTCAGTTGCGGCAATTCCTGCTGAATTACATCCCGCATCGACTCAGCCAACCCACCGGCGAACAACTCCGTTTCCAGTGTGTTCTCGTTCACGAAGTATCCGAACTCCTCGGCAAGCTCAATTACGTCATCTGTCTCCATCTCCGAGTGGTCGTACTCGTCTTCAACCACGTCAAGAAGATTGATCAGTCGCCGGCGAACCAGCGGAGCCTTGCCATTGACCGGATCATAGTCCGTCAGGATGACATGAGGAATATCCAGTCCTTCAGGGCCTAGGAGCTTCACATACGGCGTGAAGTTAGTTCCGCCAACCGAGCACACGGTAATCCCAAGCATATCGAGGTGGATATCAAGCGCCTCAGCGAACGCGGGGACCAGGAAACGCTCTGCGTCGCCTTCGACCAGAATGACCCCCCGAGAAAAGAAAATCTCGCCACGCGTGACATCAATGTAGCGCTGTAGATCTTCTTCATCCCTCTGTGTGAACGGCGCATTCGCAGTTGAAACGGCGACAGTCTTGCCTGCCCCCACGTCATGACGTAGCAGAACGATGGATCTAATCGGCGTAACGCTTGCAATGTGTGGGGAGTGAGTTGTAAGGATCGTTGTTAGCGGAGCATCTTCCTCGTTTTCATCCCCTCCGGTGCCAAGGAAATAACGATAGACAAGGCGCTGAACGTGCGGGTGCAGGTGCGCTTCGGGCTCCTCAACCACAAAGAATGTATGGTCACGTTCTCCGTCAGACACGAGGCGGTCGAGTTCGAGGCTCTTCAATGCCAGGAAGATCAGGTTCGCGGTTCCCAGACTAGCGTCACCGACGCCGCGAATTCCATTGTCAATTAACAATCGCAAGCTGCGAAGCAGCGCATCCACCCGAGTTGGAGCGAGTCCAAGCGACACAGGCACAGCATGCTGCTCACCAGCAATGGAGATCAACCGCTCGCTGATCCGGTTCGCCGTCGCAACCACTTGGGCGTGGCCAGCTAGTTCCCGCTGTGCGTCGTCAACCTGATTTTGAATCTCCTCACGGGCGTCTTCGTCCAACGACTCGGCAAGATCTTCGATGAGGGGTCTCAATGGTGAATTGCGCCAACTCGCGAGATCCTTCTCAGCATCACGCAGTGCCACCTGGACGTCTATTGGCAACATGCGGCGAAACGCACTACCGACGTGCATTTCGGGGTCGTTACCACCAAAGATCACATACTCATAGTCTTTCAACGATTCCGGAGCGCGTCCCAGTCCGGCTTTGGGCTGGAAGCGATAGGTGAGACGGGCCGTCATGGGTGGGCCTGGATCAATCACACAATCGTTGAGATGAGCCATCAACCGCGGGTTATCAGTGAAGTCGGTCAAGTCCACCGAGACTTCGATGATTTTACCGATCTTGTCTTCAACCAGGCCATCCCAGAAGTGCTCTATGCTCAATTGCCGGTCACGCTCGGACAATCCTGGGTCGAGAATCAGCTGTAATCCACGAATGAAGTTACTTTTTCCGACTTTATTCTCACCAACGATAACGATGCTATCGCCAGTCTTTATATCAACATCCGAAAAATTGGCGAAATTGATCAGCCTAACGCGTGAGATCCGCATGCACACCCCCTGCAATATGTCTTACGAATAATATCAGCCCATCGTCGGCAACACCGTTAGTTATTCACCGCCTTCCCTACAAGCCTGCGCTGACTCAACCTCCGAAGACTCATACTTCCAACCTACACCCGCGAACAAAGCGATCCAAGACTCTTTCGTATTCTTTGCTGAACGATTCGGTCTGCCCGGCGAAGGTATCGGCTCATCGCCATCGAGAGCCGAACCATGCCAGCAACCCAACTTCTACGGCGCCTGACCGGCAGCGGCCTGCTGATCACCGCTGTGTTGAGCGGCGGCTGCGCCACCACCGCCGCACCGCCCGTTGATCCTCTTGTCGAGGAAGCCGACACAGCGCCGCAGTCACCTGAACTGATTCCGGTGGTGCGCTATGGCCGCTACACGCTCGTGGAGCTTGTTCCCACCGCGGCCCAGCGTGACCTGCTGCTGCAGGTCATCGACGTGGCGATGCCAGCGGATGCCAGAGCGACGGTGGGCGACGGCCTGCGCCACGCACTCCAGCGCAGCGGCTACCAGCTTTGCGAGAACGCCCATGCGGTGATCGAGCTGTATTCGCTGCCGCTGCCGGCGGCGCACCTGTATCTGGGGCCGATGACGCTGCGCGACGCACTGCTCACGCTCGCCGGGCCGGCCTGGGATGTACAGGTCGATGACAGGGCGCGCCAGATCTGCTTCGTTCCTGCCGGCGAGCCCTCCGCAGATCCCGAGACCGACACGCCACTGGCCGCGCCGGTGCAGACCTTTCCCATCGTCGACGGAGGCCAGCCATGAGCGCAGTGGCCCATGCGTCGCGTTCGCGCGCGGCCTTCGTGCTGTACCTGCTGCTGTGGGCCTGGATGGTCGGACTCAGCGCACTGGTGCTCGTCAACTTCCGCGTTGCGGGCGACCTGGCCGGTCAGAGTCAAGTTGATTCGGCCTTACGCCAACTGCAGGTGCTCGAAGGCCGGCTCGCCGAATTCGCCGACGACGTACAGACGCTGCAAGCCCGCCCCGAAGCGGCGACCACGGCAGCTTTGCAGGAAGCTTTGCAGGACACCCGCCAGCGCCTCGAAGCCGACATCGCCCGTCTCGAACAGTCGCTGGCCGGCTACGCCACCGAGGCGGCCCTGCAGACACTGCACAGCGAGGTCGAGCAGCTCAAGGCACAGCGCCAGACCGCCGCGCGCACGCCCGCAGCGCCGCGTCCCGCCAGGGCGACGACGACGGCACCGGCACAGGTGCCGTTTCCCTTCCGCTTGATCGGTGCGGAACTGCGCGCCGGGCAGCGCGCCGTTTCCATCGCCCCCGCCACCGACCCGCTCTCGGCCGGGCAGATCCAGGTGCTGCTTCCCGGCGAGCATGCCGGGCGCTGGCAGTTGCAGACCATCGACGGCAACACCGCCGTGTTCCAGGCCGGCGACCAGACGCGCCGGCTGGCGATTCCTTGATCGGGAGGCGCCATGCAACGTCGCGCACTTTCCATGCTGTTCCTGTTGGCCGCGCTGAACGCACCGGCCTTCGCGCAGCAGCCCGCCACCCAGAGCACACCCGCACAGTCTTCCCGTGTCACGCCGAGCCAGATCGATCAGGCACGCGATGAACGCCTGGCGCGGGACTGGGGGCTGCGCGGCGACGAATGGGGACGCTACCGCGAACTGATGGAAGGGCCGCTGGGCATCCATTCACCCAACCTCGACCCGCTGACCGCACTCGGCATCGAAGCCCGCTCCGACGAGGAGCGACGGCGCTATGCCGAACTGCAAGTGCAGGTCGAAGCGCGCCGCGTGGAAAAGTTGCTGGCGTATCAACGAGCCTACGACGAAGCCTGGCAACGCCTGCATCCCGACGCCCAGCGGGTGAATCTGCCCGATGCGCTGCCGGGCGGCAGTGCGATGACCGGCAGCGGTCGTACCGCCGTGTTCGTCCGGGACGGCTGCGCGCCGTGTGCCCAGGTCGTGCAGCGTCTGCAGACGGCGAACGCCGAGTTCGACCTGTACATGGTCGGCAGCCGCCAGGACGACGCGCGCATCCGCGAGTGGGCCCAGCGCGCGCAGATCGATCCGGCGCGCGTGCGCAGCGGCTCGATCACGCTCAACCACGACGGTGGCCGCTGGCTGGCGCTGGGTTTGCCCGGTGAACTGCCCGCGGTGGTGCGTCAGGTGAACGGCCAATGGCAGCGCCAGCCCTGATGCCGACGTGGCCGCTGCGCGTGCTGCTGGCCGCCGCGCTGGCGACCGGGCCAGTCCAGGCCCAGGAAATTCCGCCGCCCGCCTACCAGTTGGCGGCCCAGCGCGCCGGCATTCCTTCGACGGTGCTCTATGCCGTGGCGCTGCAGGAAAGCGGCGTGCGCCGGGACGATCGCATCGTGCCGTGGCCCTGGTCGCTCAATGTCGCCGGCCAGTCGCGCCGCTACGCCACGCGCGCGCAGGCTTGTGCGGGCGTGCGCCAGGCGCTGCGCGAGGTGCCCCCCACGCGCATCGACGTGGGCTTGGGCCAGATCAACCTCGGCTACCAGCAGCACCGCTACCGCCAGCCCTGCGATCTGCTCGACCCCTACGACAACCTGCGCATCGCCGCCGACATCCTGAAAGAGCAGCACACCCCCGGCGAAGACTGGCTGCTGGCGGTCGGGCGTTACCACCGACCGGCTGGCGGCGCGCCCGCGGCGCGTTACCGGCGCAGCGTTTCACAATACCTCCAGCGCGTGCTCGGCCCGCAACAGACCGCCGCACACGCGCCCCGCCAGGAGAACAGCCGATGACCTCATCCATCCGGGCCACGCACGGCCTTCTTGTCGTAATGCTCGCCACCGTGCCGATGAGCGCGGTGCGTGCCACGCCGCCCCTGATCGTGGTGGAAGACCGGGGCGGCGCTTCCGCGCTGCCGTACTACGAAGCGCTCGACCTGCAGCCGCGCGCCACGAGTCAGCCACTCCCCTCCATCGTCATTCCCGAGGCACCAACCGCCGCTGTCGATGAGACGGCCATGCTGCCGGTGCGCAGTGCCAGGCTCACGCCGGGAACGGTTGCCCGCCGCGTCATCGAGGCCCCCGGACTGCAACCATTCTTCCTGGTCGGTGACGATGCGACCTCTCAAGCCTGGTTGCGTCAGCACGCCGACACGCTGCGCCAACGCAACGCCTGGGGCCTGGTGGTCAATGTCGAGACGGCCCAGGCGCTGGCACAACTGCGTGCAATCGCGCCCGGCCTGAATCTGTCGCCGATGTCCGCCGACGATCTGGCCGAACGCCTGGGCCTGCGGCATTACCCGGTGCTGGTCACGGCCACCGGCATCGAGCAATGACGCCATGTCGCAGACGCAGCCCGTCGAAGTTCTGCTGCGCCCCGCGGTGGAGCTGTACACCGTGGCGGTCTGCGCCGGCGCCGCGTTTCTGTGCCTGGTGGCACCGTGGTCGCTCGCGCTGAGCCCGGCCATGGGTATCGGCAGTGCGCTGGCGTTCGCCACCTTCGGTGCGATCCGCTGGCGCGACGCGCAGGTGACTCTGCGCTATCGCCGCAACATCCGCAGGTTGCCGCGCTACGTCATGACAAGCCGCGACGTGCCGGTCAGCCAGCAGCGGTTGTTCATCGGCAAAGGCTTTCGCTGGGAACAGAAGCACACGCACAGGCTGATGCAGACGTACCGGCCCGAGTTCCGGCGCTACGTCGAACCGACACCGGCCTACCAGCTGGCGCGACGCCTGGAGGAACGGTTGGAGTTCGCGCCGTTTCCACTTTCGCGCCTGTCGAGCCTCACCAGCTGGGACATGCCGCTCAACCCCGTGCGCCCCTTGCCGCCAGTAGGCGGCCTGCCGCGCCTGCACGGCATCGAACCCGAGGAAGTCGACGTCAGCCTGCCGCTGGGCGAACGCGTCGGACACTCTCTGGTGCTGGGCACGACACGCGTGGGCAAGACGCGGCTCGCCGAGTTGTTCGTGACCCAGGACATCCGGCGGCAAAACGCTGCGGGCGAGCATGAAGTCGTCATCGTCATCGACCCCAAGGGTGATGCCGATCTCCTGAAGCGGGTGTACGTCGAGGCCAAGCGCGCCGGCCGCGAGAACGAGCTGTATATCTTTCATCTCGGCTGGCCCGATATCAGCGCGCGCTATAACGCCGTGGGACGGTTCGGCCGCATCAGCGAGGTCGCAACGCGCATCGCCGGCCAGCTTTCTGGCGAAGGCAACAGCGCGGCCTTTCGCGAATTTGCCTGGAGATTCGTCAATGTCATTGCCAGGGCGCTGATCGAGCTGGGGCAACGTCCGGACTATCTGTTGATCCAGCGTCATGTGATCAACATCGATGCGCTGTTCATCGAGTATGCCGCGCATTTCTTCGCCCGCACCGAGCCGAAGGCCTGGGAAGTCATCGTCCAGATCGAGGCCAAGCTCAACGAGAAGAACATCCCCAGGAACATGATCGGACGCGAGAAGCGTGTCGTGGCCCTGGAGCAGTACCTCAGCCAGGCGCGCAACTACGATCCGGTGCTCGACGGCCTGCGCTCGGCGGTCCGGTACGACAAGACGTATTTCGACAAGATCGTCGCCTCGCTGCTGCCTCTGTTGGAAAAGCTCACCAGCGGCAAGGTCGCCCAGTTGCTGGCCCCGAACTACTCGGACCTCGGTGATCCCCGTCCTATTTTCGATTGGATGCAGGTGATCCGGAAGCGCGCCATTGTCTATGTCGGCCTGGATGCGCTTTCTGATGCCGAAGTCGCTGCGGCGGTCGGCAATTCGATGTTCAGTGACTTGGTTTCCGTCGCAGGCCACATTTATAAACACGGTATCGACGATGGTCTGCCGTGGGCCTCCGCGAACACCAAGGTGCCGATCAATGTTCACGCGGATGAATTCAATGAGTTGATGGGCGACGAGTTCATTCCGATGATCAACAAGGGGGGCGGCGCCGGGCTCCAGATCACCGCTTACACGCAGACCCTGAGCGACATCGAGGCGCGCATCGGCAATAGGGCCAAAGCCGGTCAGGTCGTCGGGAATTTCAACAATGTGTTCATGTTGAGGGTGCGCGAAACCGCCACCGCCGAACTGCTGACCAGGCAGTTGCCGAAGGTGGAGGTCTACACCACGACCATCGTCAGCGGTGCGACCGATAGTTCGGAGATCCGCGGTTCAACCGATTTCACCAGCAACACGCAAGACCGCATCAGCATGTCCAGCGTGCCGATGATCGAGCCCTCTCATGTCGTAGCGTTGCCGAAGGGTCAATGCTTCGCCCTGATGCAGGGCGGACAGCTGTGGAAGGTCAGGATGCCGCTGCCGGCGGCCGACCCTGATGAGGCCATGCCGGAGGATCTGCAGCAGCTCGCGGGGTACATGCGCCAGCACTACACCGAGGCTGCGCACTGGTGGGAGAACCTGGGGTCGCCGATGCTGCAGGATGGCCCCTTGCCCGACGACTTGCTCGACGAAGCGCCCATTGCGAGCGACCCTCCCGCGAACGTCACGGGCGACACGGGCCTGGATGAGCACACGCCATGAGCGACCCGGCATCCACTGCGCAGCGGCAGCAACAGCGCCGGCAGGGCCTGATCGCCACTGCGATCTCCTTGCCGCTGCGCCTGTTCGGGGTACTGATCGCCTCGCTGATGCTGTCGATCCTGATCGAGTGCGTGGGCATGCACCTGTTCTGGAAGGACCAGGGCTGGCGCCATGCGCAATCGATGCTGCAGTACGAGCTGGGGCATCTGTCGAATCACTTCACGCGCAGCGCCATCGTGCAGGAGCCAGGGCGCACCGCGCACCGCCTGGTGGAGACGGGTTACGAGTGGGTGTTCGTCAAGACCGGGCTGCTCGACAAGATGAACGATACCGCAGAACGCGCCCGCGCGCCGGGCCAAGGACAATCCCGTGATTTCCGCTACTTCATCAGCCAAGTCTATGTCTGGGCCGAGCGCTATCTGATTGCCGCCGCTTTCATCACCTTGACCTTTATGGTGCGCCTGCTGGTTCTGGTATTGACACTGCCGCTGGTGCTCACGGCAGTGTTCGTCGGTCTGGTCGATGGACTGGTGCGCCGCGACGTGCGCAAGTTCGGCGCCGGCCGGGAATCGGGCTTCGTCTACCATCGCGCGAAAGCCTCGCTACTGCCACTGGCGATACTGCCCTGGGTGATCTACTTGGCGATGCCGGTCTCGGTGCATCCACTGCTGATTCTGTTACCCAGCGCCGCCTTACTGGGACTGGCTGTATCTCTGACTGCGGGGAGCTTCAAAAAGTACCTGTAGCTATATTGTTCTGAACGCCTTGTCTTCATCTGAACCACCATAGTGCTGTAACCGCACTGCGCACTCAATCAACACGATCCGTGCGAGGTAGGTGGCATACTGGCGCTCTGCGGCGAATGATTCCAGCCTGTCGTAGTGTGTGCCATGCAGTATCTGCGATCGACCGTGGTCATAGATGTCCTTGACCAACTGCTTCAGTGTGCGAGGACGGTTGCCCCGTACTACCTGAGTTTCGCTACTCGTACCAGTTAAATGGATGACCATTTCACGGATACCATCGTTCTTGCCACCGCAGCACAGTACATCTAGGCAGGTTCCGAGCTTCGCCAGCGCTATGGCATCACTTGATTCACGATTGCCTTCGCCGAACCAATCCAGCGCAGTAGCCCATCGATTGGCAAGCTTGGGATGCGGGTGACTCGATGGATCAAGCAACCCATCAAGGATCGCCGCGAATGCCGGAATAATAGACGTCATGTCATCCAACGCTTGCCTTACTCGCTCGGGAGGTTGCGAAGTAATACGCTTCCCAAGCGAGCTTCCGGGCAACCACAGAAATCCTTTGGTTTCGACCAGGCGATCGCTACCGGCAGGCGGTAGACGCTCGTCTTGAAGCGCCTGTTGCAAGAAGCACTCGGGGGCCCCAAAGCCAAGAGAGATAGCGTCAAGCGCTGTCTTGGCAACCAACCTCGCCAACTTGCGTGAGAATTCACGCTCATAGCCACGGACTGTTACCTTGACCAAGGCCGGACATCCGACGATCGCACTGTAGACGGCGTTGGCCAGCCCTTCGATGGAGGAGCCATCATTGGGATTCTGCAAGGCATCCTTGAGAATTTCCTTCCAGCGGTGGTTCGCCTCTGGTTGGTTCAGATAGTGATCCTTTCCGTACTGAGGGAAGTCGACCGAATCTATCCAGTCGGATCTATTCAAGAATGTCACCGGGCCGAGGGAGAAAGGAGAAACCCTCTCCATGCCCAGGGTCCAGGCAGGAAAATAGTGCGTGTGCTCGTTGGCGATGCTTGCGAGTCGTTCCTCAATGAGTAACTTCAGTTTTGGAAGAAGCCCGCCCTGATCGCATTCATCAAATCCTAAGAGCTCACCCGCAGCATGCAAGTCGGCAACGGTCTGACGGACTACCTTTTGATAGGCCTCAGACTCAATCTTCACTGACTTCTGGGGCCGATTCTGATGGAGGGTGCTGGAGAATTGCCCAAGTGCCTCTCTTGCCTTCCTTGTGAAGAACCGCTGCATACCATTCTCGGCAGTGACGAAATCAGGAATTCCAGGTTCTTCGGACCATGGCGTGGCCCCCTTGTGTATTTGATCTAACTCATCTACGAGAGCTTTCAGCTCGGCCTTTAACCCCATACATTTTCCCTTGATCTAATGCTGATCGCAGGATATCGCAAGCTGGCACCAACGGTATTGGCATCCATCAATCCGGTCAGTTCGCAGTACCCATTGTTTGCGGTCTTGAAGCGCCTGCCTCGCCACGATCGAGCCATTGCTGATCGAACCGAGGAATGGCGCGATGGTGTTTTCGTTTCCACGCCACGCCGCGCATCGCGGCGTGGCCGCCCTGCTGCTGATGGCGCTGACGGCGAGCCCGCCGCTGGCGGCCCATGCCGGCACGCCAGCCCAACGCCAGGAGCTGGCTGCGGCCCTGCGCCAGCTCGACGCGCTGGAACGCTTCGTCGCACAGAGTGCGGCGAATACCCCGATCACAGCGGGCGAGCGCTACCACTTCGACTACCCACGTCTACTCGATGACCTCGCGCGCGTGCGCGCCGGCATCCAGTTCCACCTCGCGCCGTCTCGCGCCCAGCCACGCGACCCCGCCGTACTGAGCGGCGATTACCGCAACGAGTCCGCCCCCGACGTTTTCTCGGCACCGGAGGCCCAGCCATGACCTCCGCGCAGATCAGCGCCTTCCAGGCCAACAGCAGCATCGCACCCGCCGCGATGGCGACGGTGATCGTCGGCCTCGTGTTCGCGGTGCTGCTGCTGTGGGGGGCCTGGGCCATTCGCACCGCCTACGTCGGCTGGGCGGAAAACCAGCTCAACCAGCGTCAGTTCCTCGGCGTCGTCGTGCGTTTTCTCGCGATGTACCTGGTGCTGACTTTTTTCCTCCTCTCCTAACCACAAGGGTCAGACCATGAAAACCGCTCATTTCCCCCGCATCTGTCTCGCCCGGCGCGCCGCGCTGGCACTGAGCCTCACCACGCTGCCCGCGCTGTCGTTCGCACAGGGCCTGCCGCAACTGGAGAATCCGTCGCGCGGCACCGGCGGCGGGATCATGGAGACCATTCGCAACTACGGCTACGACATCGTGCTCCTGGTCGCACTGCTGGTCGTGGCGTCGATGTTCATTGGCGTGTGCTACCACGCCTACGGCACCTACGCGGAAATCCACACGGGCAGGAAGACCTGGGGCCAGTTCGGACTCACGGTAGCCATCGGCGCGGTGCTGTTGGTCATCGGTATCTGGCTGCTCACCGAAGCGACCGGGATTCTCTGAGGCCGCGCCCATGTCCGAGCATCAGCACATCCGTGCGGACGGCACCGTGATGTTCCTTCCGCACCGGCTCAACCGGCATCCCGTGGTGGTGCGCGGCCTGACGGCGGACGAGCTGTGGATCTGCTGCGGCCTGTCCGGCGCAGCCGGATTGCTGGTCGGCGCGCCCCTGTCCTGGCTGTTCTCGACCATCGCGATCGCGCCCACCTTCATCGTGCTGGGTATCGCCTTCGGCGTGTTCATCGGCGGAGGCATCCTGCGCCGTCAGAAACGCGGCAGACCCGACACCTGGTTGTACCGCCAACTGCAATGGCGCATCGCGACCCGCTATCCCTTGGTAGCCGGCTGGATCGGCGGGCATGTGCTGATCACGCGTTCGGGGCGCTGGTCGAACCGGAGGGCTGCGTGATGAGCCGCTTCCGGAACGAAGTCGCGCACCTGCAGGCGCATATCAAGACCTTGCGGCTGGGGGCCGGCGCGTTGCTGCTGATCGCGCTGGTGATGGGTGGCGGATGGTGGAGCGCGCCACGCGACCTGACCATTCACGTGCCGCCCGATCTGCGCTCGGGCAGCACCCGCCCGTGGTGGGACGTGCCGCCGGAAAGCGTCTATGCGTTCACCTTCTATGTGTGGCAGCAGCTGCACCGCTGGCCCAGCAATGGTGAAGAGGACTATGCGCGCAACCTGCATGCGCTCTCGCCGTACTTCACGCCTGCCTGCCGCGCCTTCCTGCAGGCCGACTACGACTACCGCCGCAGCACCGGCGAACTGCGCCAGCGGGTGCGCGGCGTGTACGAGATTCCCGGGCGCGGCTACGGCGACAACCCGTCCGCGCGCGTGCGCACGGTTTCCGAGCGCAACTGGGTGGTGACGCTCGATCTCAGTGCGGACGAATACCACGGGCCGGAACAGGTCAAGCGCGCACTGGTGCGCTACCCGATCAAGGTGGCGCGCTCGGACGTCGATCCGGCACGCAACCCGTTCGGCCTCGTCCTGGACTGCTACGACGGTGCGCCGCAGCGCATCGCTGCGTCCACGCCCGAATCCCCGGCCCGCGGTGATCTGGGCCTGCAAGGAGACTCTCCATGAAGACCCGCCTTCTCGTCTGGCTGGGCATGCTGGCCTGCGTGCTGGTGCCCATGGCCCATGCCGTGGAGATCATGCACTGGGAGCGCCTGCCGCTGGCCGTGCCGCTGCAGGTCGGTGAGGAACGCATCGTGTTCGTGGATCGCAACGTGCGCGTCGGCGTGCCGACGAGCGTGGGCGATCGGCTGCGGGTGCAGAGCGCCGGTGGTGCGATCTATCTGCGCGCCAGCGAGCCGATCGAACCCACGCGGCTGCAACTGCAGGATGCCGACAGCGGCGCGCTGATTCTGCTGGACATCGCCGCAGAGCCCGCCCAGGACGGCGAGCCGCCGCTGGAGCCGGTGCGCATCGTGGAGGGCAACGCCACACCGCAGCGTTACGGCCAGGCGCAAGCGCCCGGAACAGCTGCACCCGCTCCCGATCCGGCCCGCTCGCCCCGGCGCGAAACCCCGGTGGCGGTGGTGCTGACCCGCTACGCAGCCCAGAGCCTGTACGCACCGCTGCGCACCGTGGAACCCGTACCGGGCGTCATGCGTGTGAACCTGCGCCGCGACCTGCCGCTGGATACCTTGCTGCCGACCCTGCCGGTACGTGCCCAGGCACTGGCGGCATGGCGGCTGGAAGATCAGTGGGTCACCGCCGTGCGGCTGACCCATACCGGTAGCGGCTGGATCGACCTCGATCCGCGCATCCTGCAGGGGGATTTCCTCACCGCCACCTTCCAGCACCCGACACTCGGCCCGCGCGGCACGTCCGAGGACACCACGGTCGTCTATCTGGTCACGCGCGGCCGCGGCCTGCCGCAGTCGTTGCTGCCGGCGATCCACCGCTTCGATCCGGCGGCGCTGCTGCCGCAGGCCGTCCCCGGTCACAACGACAAGGAGGCCGGCGATGCGCAGTAATGGCTTGCTCAAGTGGCTGGTGTTGCCGGTCGCCTTGCTGGTGCTGTTCTTCGGCATCCGGCTGTTCTCCGGTGGCGGCGACCAGCCTCGACCCATGGCCGATGGCGATCCACAGCTCACCGCCGAAGAAATGCAGGCGCTCGGCATCGAGGGCGACACGCCCCGCGATACCGTCGCCACCCTGGTGGCCCAGGTGCGGCAGTTGCGCACCGAACTGCAAACCGCGACGGCGGACAACCGCACCCAGCGCGAAGAGAACCAGCGCCTGCGCCAGCGCGAAAGCGCGATCGACCAGCGTATCGACACGGCCCTGGAAGCCGAACGCACCGCCTTGCGCCGCGACCAGGAGCGGCTGGTCGGCGAGCGCCGGCAGACCGAAGGCCTGTTGCAGGATCTGCAGCGCCGGCTGGAGAACATCGGCAGCGCAGACCACTCCGACCTGCCCGTCGGGTTGGGTCTGCGCGAGGGCGACGGCGATGGCTTTGCCGGTGAGGGCGGCATCCGTTGGGTAGAACCGGACGACGCGCGGCAGGCAGATGGCCGCGCAGGCACGAGCCTGAGCTTTCCCACCAGCTTCGGGCCGGCGCAGAAGACGCTGGAGGCCACCGTCGAGCACGTGGCCGATGCCGGTGCCCGGGCGGCCGGCGTCCAGACCGCCCGGGCGGTCTACACCGTGCCGACGAACTCCACCCTGATGGGGTCGGTCGCGATGACCGCGCTGATTGGCCGCGTACCGGTCGATGGCACCGTGAACGACCCGTTCCCGTTCAAAGTCCTCGTCGGGGAAGACAACCTGACCGCGAATGGCATTGATATCCCCGATGTCGCCGGCGCGGTGTTCAGCGGCACGGCCAGTGGCGACTGGACCCTGTCGTGCGTCAGAGGGCAGGTCCGCTCGATCACGTTTGTTTTTCATGACGGCACCGTGCGCACGATTCCCGAGGACAGCGAGCGCAGCAGCCAGCAGAACAACCAGCAGGATGGCCTGGGCTGGATCAGCGACCCATACGGGATTCCTTGCGTCAGTGGCGCGCGCCGCAGCAACGCGCAGCAGTATCTCGGCACCCAGGCACTGATCACCGCCGCGGGCGCTGGCGTCGCTTCGCTGATCGATTCCGACAGCGGCCAGATGTCCTATGTCGGCGCCGATGGCTCAGTCGGAACGGTCGGGATCAGCACCAACGAAGCGGTCGGACGCATCCTCGCTGGCGGCGTGCAGGACATGTCGCAGTGGGTGAACCGCCTCTACGGGCAGGCCTTCGCCGCTGTGTATGTCCAGCCCGGCGCCCAGGTCGCCGTGCATCTCGAAAAGCCCCTTCACATCGACTACGAGCCCGAAGGCCGCCGCGTCGACCATCGCGCAGGAGAAGCCCATGCACTCGATCTGGATTAAGCCGCTGCTGTGGGTGGCGGTCGTGACGACATTGGCCGGCTGCGCCACCAGCAAGGAGGAACTGATGCCGCATGGTGGCCGCACCATGCAGGACATCTGGCACCAGCAGGCCGGCGACGGTGGCAGCGGCCAGGTCGCCCGCCGCCAGTTGCTCGATGCCCGCCAGCACCTGCGCCGGCCACTGACGGACACGGATGTGCAGGCCGCGCCCGCCGAACAGATGCGCTACACGCGCACCGCGGCGAACGAGATCCATCACCAGTTTCCACGGCTCCCCAACCCGGATCTGGTCATGTATGTCTTCCCCCATCTTGCCGGTACGGACCCCGTGCCGGTGCCCGGTTACAGCACAGTGTTCCCCCTGTACCAGAGGGTGCAGTACGCCATGCCCGGCGAACGCACGGAGGCATACTGATGGCCTTGTCGTTGCCCTGGCGCCGGCGTGCCGCCGACGATGCTGTACCAACCGAAGACCGGCAGGACGGCTGGACGCGCCATGTGCGCGCACTGAATGAGGCCGGCATTCCCGAACCCGGCGCGGCGGTGGCACACCAGCGTCCGGCCACGGCGGCCGACGAGCAGGCGCTGTACGACGTGGCACCGTCATTCGTCGCGCTGCTGCCATGGGTCGAGTACCTGCCGGACTCGCAGTGCATGCTGCTTGAGGACGGCGTCTCGGTTGCCGCTTTCTTCGAGCTGACGCCTCTGGGCACCGAGGGCCGCGAGGCCACCTGGCTGGCCCAGGCGCGCGATGCACTGGAAAACGCTTTGCAGGACAGTTTCGACGAGCTCGATGCCAACCCGTGGGTGCTCCAGCTCTATGCCCAGGACGAACCCAACTTCGACCAGTACCTGGACACGCTGCGCGGCTACGTCCAGCCGCGCGCCCAGGGCAGCCGCTTCACCGAGTTCTACCTGGCCTCGTTCGCCCACCACCTGCGCGCCGTTGCCAAATCCGGCGGACTGTTCGAGGACAGCGTGGTCACGCGCCTGCCGTGGCGCGGCCAGAGCCGGCGCGTGCGCATGGTGGTCTATCGCCGCGCAGCGGGCCAGACCGGCCGTCGCGGCCAGACACCCGAGCAGGCGCTGAACGTCGTGTGCGATCGCCTGATTGGCGGCCTGGCCAATGCCGGCATCCAGACGCGCAGGATGGGAGGGCCGCAGATCCACGACTGGCTGCTGCGCTGGTTCAACCCCAGGCCCACCATGCTCGGGCCGACGGCAGAGGATCGCGAACGCTTCTACCGGCTGGCGGCCTATCCGGAGGCGTCGGAGCCCGACGAGATCGAGTTGGCCAGTGGCAGGGACTTTTCGCAGCGGCTGTTCTTTGGCCAGCCACGCTCGGATGCCGACTCGGGGCTGTGGTACTTCGACGGCGTACCGCACCGGGTCATGGTCACCGACCGCCTGCGCACGCCACCTTCCACAGGCCATCTCACCGGCGAAACGCGCAAGGGCGACGCGATCAACACGCTGTTCGATCAGTTGCCCGAGGGCACCGTGATGTGCCTGACGCTGGTCGCCACACCGCAGGACGTGCTTGAAGCGCACCTCAATCACCTGGCGAAGAAGGCTGTGGGCGAGACCCTGGCTTCGGAACAGGCGCTGCAGGACGTGCAGGAAGCACGTTCGCTGATCGGCAGCGCCCACAAGCTCTATCGCGGCTCGCTCGCGTTCTATCTGTCCGGCGACAACGAGGACGAGCTGGACCGGCGTGGCCTACAGCTTGCGAACGTGATGCTCAACGCCGGGCTGCAACCGGTTCGCGAAGAGGACGAAGTCGCCCCGCTCAACACCTATCTGCGCTGGCTGCCTTGCGTCTACAACCCCGGTGCCGACCGCAAGCAGTGGTACACGCAACTGATGTTCGCGCAGCACGCGGCGAACCTGTCGCCAGCCTGGGGGCGCAGTCGGGGTACGGGCCGGCCCGGCATCACGCTGTTCAACCGCGGGGGCGGCGTCATCACGTTCGACCCGTTCAACAGGCTGGACAGGCAGATGAATGCCCATCTGTTTCTGTTTGGCCCCACCGGCAGCGGCAAGTCGGCCACGTTGAACAACATTCTCAACCAGGTCGCCGCGATCTATCGCCCGAGGATGTTCATCGTCGAGGCCGGGAACTCGTTTGGTCTGCTGGCAGATTTCGCCGCACGGCTGGGCCTGACGGTGAATCGGGTCAAGCTCGCACCCGGCTCGGGGGTGAGCCTTGCCCCGTTCGCCGATGCGCGTCGGCTGATCGAAACGCCCAGCGACGTACAGACCTTGGACGCCGATGCGCTGGACGAAGAACAGCCAGACGATCCCGCCAATACCGATACAGACGAACAGCGCGACGTGCTGGGCGAGCTGGAGATTACCGCGCGCCTGATGATCACCGGAGGCGAGGATAAAGAAGAGGCGCGGATGACCCGCGCCGACCGCAGTTTGATCCGGCAGTGCATTCTCGATGCCGCCCGCCAGTGCGTCGCGGCAGATCGCGATGTGCTCACGCGCGATGTGCGCGATGCGTTGCGCGAGCGCGGCCACGATACGACGCTGCCCGATACCCGGCGCACGCGCTTGCTGGAGATGGCCGACGCCATGGACATCTTCGCGCAGGGCTCGGACGGCGAGATGTTCGACCGCCCCGGCACGCCCTGGCCGGAAGTGGACATCACGGTCGTCGACCTCGCCACCTATGCCAGGGAGGGCTACAACGCCCAGCTCTCGATCGCCTATATCTCGCTGATCAACACCGTCAACAACATTGCCGAACGCGACCAGTTTCTTGGCAGGCCAATCCTCAACGTGACCGATGAAGGCCACATCATCACGCGCAATCCCTTGCTGTCGCCGTATGTGGTGAAGGTGACGAAGATGTGGAGAAAATTGGGCGCTTGGTACTGGTTGGCGACACAGAACATCGACGATCTGCCCAAGGCCGCAGAGCCGATGCTCAACATGATCGAGTGGTGGCTGTGTTTGTCGATGCCCCCGGACGAGGTGGAAAAAATCGCCCGGTTCCGCGAACTCTCGCCCGCGCAGAAGGCGCTGATGCTGTCGGCCAGGAAGGAGGCCGGCAAGTTCACCGAGGGGGTGATTTTGTCGAAGTCGATGGAGGTGCTGTTCAGGGCCGTACCACCGAGCCTGTACCTGGCGTTGGCCCAGACCGAGCCTGAAGAGAAAGCCGAGCGATACCGCCTCATGCAGCAGTTTGGCGTCAACGAGCTGGAGGCCGCGCTCAAGGTGTCCGAGGACATCGACCGCGCACGCGGCATCGAGCCATTGCCTTATGCCGATCTGCTTTCCTGACGGCCGGAGCCCGCCATGCCTGTCCATCGCTCAACGACCCCACCACTGTCCGTCCGCCGTCGCCGCTGTCTGCGCCTGTTGGCCTGCGCCGTCGGCATGTTGGCGCTGCTGCTGTTCGCGCTGCTCACCGTGGTGCAGCGCGAGGTGTCAGACGCCACACCGGCCCCGACCACCGAGCAGCACCCGGCCGGCCCGCCGTGGCGCCACGGCCAGCCCGATGCCCGTTTCGTGCTGACCTTCTACGCCGACCTGGAATGTCCGTTCTGCAAGGACTACTACCCGGGCCTGAAGAGCTGGATCGGCCAGCAGGCCGACGTCAGCCTGCAATGGCATCACCTGCCTCTGGCGGCGCACGAGCCGGTCGCCTCAGCGCTGGCCAGCATGGCCGAGTGCGCGGGCGAAACCGGCGGGCATGGTGCGTTCTTCGATGCCATCGGCTGGCTGTACCAGCACACACGCAGCGGCGGCCAGGGGCTCCCCGAGGGGCGTCGCTTTCCGGGGCTGACGCCGGCGTTGCGAGACTGCCTGGACAGCGAGCGCCCGCAGGCCGTCGTGCGCACCCAGGCCGAACAGGGCACGCACGCCGGCATCACCGCCACCCCCAGCCTGCGCCTGGAGGATCGCCAGAGCGGCCGGTCGTTGCTGCTGCAGGGGCCGGTCGAGGGCGATGCGCTACTGTCCGCGATGGATCTGCTGATGGGTGATGCACCGGATACCGCTCCGGCGCACGCCGCAGGTTTGTCCGCCATCGAAGATGGCGACATGCCCAGGTAGCCGAGGTCTTCGAGGCTACGGCGCAGCACTGCTGCGCTGACCGTCGTTCGCAACGCATCCCGAAGCGAACGGCCAGCGTCCGCGCTGGTGGATGTGTGGTTTTTTCATTTCGTCACGCCCATGGAGGTTCCGCCTCCGTGGGGGGCCTCCGTTCATCTACTGGAGGTTCCCATGACCGACGTACTGACCCTCGAAGACTCCCATACCGAGTTGGAACACGATCCCGTTGTCGTCGATACGCACGAAGACCGGATCGTTCAACAGGCCATCGCGCTGCTGGAGCGACGCATGTTCAAGGCGGGTACCGCCTTGCGGAATCCGAGCGAGGTGTGCGACTACCTGCGTTTGATGCTCGTCGGCGAGCCCAACGAAATCTTCGCCGTCCTGCTTCTCGACACGCGCCACAAGGTGCTGGCGTACGAGCCGCTGTTCCGCGGCACGATCGATGGCGCATCAGTCTATCCCCGGGTGGTCGTCCAGCGTGCGCTGGCAGCCAATGCCGCCGCCGTCATCTTCGCGCACCAGCATCCCTCGGGGAACTCGGAGCCCAGTGCAGCCGATCGCGCGATCACCCGCCGACTCAAGGACGCTCTGGATCTGATCGACATCCGGGTGCTGGATCACTTCATCATCGGCGAGGGCCGACCGTACTCTTTTGCCGAGAATGGCTTGCTGTAGCGGCGTAGAATCGCGTCCGCCAAGCCGCATCCCACGCATGGGCCTGTCCCCAGGTCCATGCGCTTTTTCGTTTCCCTCGCATCACCGGAAAACAGGGATTGCCACAGTGCGCATTGTTCGTGGTGCGCATCTGCCTCATGGGTTCGACTACCGGGGTCGATTCACCCCGAGACACGAAGCCATGCACGCCTTTCTTGCACACCTTGGCCAGACGCTGGCCCTCCCCGCGCTACTGCTTGCCGGCAACGTCATGGCTGCGGAGATCTGGATCGTGACGGACGCCCGCAACCCGGTGGCAGGTGCCCAGGCGGCGGATCGCGTCATCCAACTCGACGCGGCGCAGGCCATCGAGGCGGATCTGTCGGCCGGGTTGCCGAACGACCCGCAGCGGGCCGCGGCGTTCGTGCAGCGACGTTTGAACGATGGCGGACAGGCGCTGCAACAGCGCATCCGTGATGCCTACCAGGGCGTGACCGATGCCTGGAGCCTCGGCATCACCAGCATTCCGGCGGTGATCGTCGATCAGCGCTACGTCGTCTACGGGGTGAGCGACCTCGGCCAGGCGCTGGCCCGCATCGAGCGTTACCGGGAGGAGCAGCCATGATTCCCCGTCGCCTGCGGCTTGGAGCCGCCGCCGTGCTGCTGTGCAGCGCCACGTCGAGCTTCGCCCTCAACACCGCCACCATCATCTCCTCAACCCTGTCGCCGGACTGCCTCGAATATCGCGTCACCGGGATCTGCTACTGGCTGTACTGCTCTCTGTCGGGCTGCTCGGTGCGCACCTCCATCAAGGTCAGGCACTACGTTCCCGACGCCGTGGTATCGAGCTACTCGAATACTGGGCAGAACCCGTGGATCGAAGTGCGGCCGATGAGCCCGCCCACCCCCTCGGCTCAGGCCGGCGGTGACGGCACCACCAACGAGGATCACGAGAACAACCTGGCGAAATTCAAGAACGCCGACGTCATTGGCCATCCGGGCGGTCAGGTGTTCAGCCAGTTCGCCTCGGCGTCCGGCTACATCTGCCAGGGTGCTGGCACTGCGTTCATGCCGTACCTGCTCAGCACCTTCGACACGCTGGCCTGGCGCTACAACATGCCCGAAGCCGTGTATCCCGAGTCGCTGATTCCCGGCATGCGCGAGATCGGCACCCGCACCCGGCTGAACCTGTGGGGCAACGTCTATCCCAGGGGCGGCTTCCTGCATCAGGCCGACGACTACAAGGCTGGCGCGGTCGTCGCCCAGCGCGCCGGCGACGTCGTAACCCGGCGCGGCCAACTGCATGTGTACCAGCCGCTGATGGCCAACGCGCGAGACGGCTACTGGCCGGCCGGCGCGTTGATCGAAAGCGATGCCAGCACCGGCAAGTGGCAGCGGCTGACGCCGCGCCTTTCCAACACCTGCACCGTGTTTCCCCATGCCGGGCACTTGCCACAGGCGCAACAGGGTGACTACGCGTGGGCGCTGTGGCGCCCGTACAGCTGCTGCCAGCGTCGCGGACAGGTGTTCCTCGGCAGCGTGGATTTCAATTGAGGGTTCCGCCATGAAGCATTCCGAGCTGACGACGCCGCACGACCGCCCCTCACGTCTCTGGCGGCCTGGCGCGCTGGCCTGCGCACTGGCCGTTGCCAGCGGGCTGGCGCTCGCCCAGAGCGGCGGCTTCCAGACCAGCGGCAGCGTGATCGGCGACGAGGTCATGTACTCGATCGGCGGTGGCAACGCCGTCTCGATGAGCGGTGCGGCCGGCATGCGCTCCCTCGGTGTCGGGGTTGGGTGGAACAGCAATCTGGTGTGCGGCGACATGAGCATCAGCACCACGATCCAGAACCAGCTCAACGGCCTGACGAATGGGTTTCAGAACATCATGAGCAACGTGATCCAGAGCGCGACCAGCGCCGTGGCGTCGCTCCCCGCGCTGATCATCCAGAGAGCGGACCCCGGCCTCTACAACCTGCTGACCAATGGTGTGCTCCAGGCAAGGCTGGATTTCGATCGCTCCAAGTTGACCTGCCGGTCGATGGCCGAACGCATGGCGGACATGGCCGGTGGCCAGTTGGGCTGGAGCCAGATGGCCGAAGGCATGGCGCTGCGTGATGCCGTGTCGAGCACGGATGCGGTGTCAGCCGTCGAGCAGGCCGAGACGCGCCGGGGCAATGACGGTGTGCCGTGGGTCGGCGGCAGTAACGCCGGCGGCGCCGGTCAGCCGTCGATCAAGGTGATGGGCGACGTGACGCGCGCGGGCTACAACCTTGTGAACGGGCGCAACGCGACCGATACGTCGGCCATCGATCCGGCGAGCTGCAACAGCCTGGCCTGCCAGACTTGGGCCTCACCGCAGCAAGCGGTCGAATGGGCCACGCGGGTGCTGGGAGAACAGGAGCAACGTACCTGCGACGCCTGCACAAAGACTGAGACGGTTCCCGGCGTGGGCCTGACCCCCCTCATTCAGGAGGAGTACGACGCCAAGCTGCAAACGCTGCAGGAGTTGATCAGCGGTGCGCGCAACACCACCTTCGAGAACCTTGCCGAGGCAGGCAGCGTGTCGTTGCCGATTACCCGCGGCGTCATCGAGGCGCTGCGCGATGAGCCGGATCAGCACGTGCTGGCGCAACGCCTGGCTTCGGAAGTGGCCCTGGCGTCGGTGCTGGAGAAGGCTCTGCTGCTGCAGCGCACCTTGCTGACCGGGCGCAAGGAGCCGAACGTCGCCGCCAACCAGTTGGCGACCGCCGCCGTCGACCAGGAAAGCGACTCGCTGGATCGGGAGATCTCCAACCTCAAGACCGAACTCGAACTGCGCCGCACGCTTGCCAACAACTCGCCGATGGCGATCATCCAGCGCCATGGAACCAGGGCCGCGGGCTCCCGGGGTATCTACGAAGGTGACCCCGTGCCGGATCGCCTCGACCAGTTGCAGCGGGCCAATCCGGGGAGCACGCCATGAACCTGACCTGGGGGCCGCGCTGGCTGCTCATCCGCAGGGTGGCGAAGGTGCTGCTGTGGGCGATGCTGCTGCTCGCGGCAGCCGTGCTCATCAACATCGTGGGCATCCACTTCCTCGGCAGCGTAGTCGGCTGGGAGCGCTGGCTCGTCGAGACCTCCGGTTTCTTCCTGCTGTGGCGGCTGTGCCTGTACGGGGCGACGGTCTGCGGCTGGGTCTGGATGCGTCGGCGTCTGCTGGCGCGTGAATCCGGCATGGAAGCCAGGCGTCGCCTCCTGCGCGCCGAAGTCGCCGGCGTGGTGGGAATCGTCGCGCTCGAGGCCAGCCTGCTGATGCAGGCGACGTAGCGGGAGGATGGCACATGACGCTGTTCACCACGGACTACCTGGAGTACTACCTGACCCTGCTGAGCTGGGTCATCCACAACGGAATTTGGGCGGTGCTCGTTTCCAGCGGTGTGTTCGCCATACCCTTCGTGGCGATCATCATCCAGGAATGGCTGCGCGCGCGAGCCGAAGGTGCGGACGAAGGAAATAAAGGCGCGCTGTCCTCGCTGCGCATCGAGAACCGTGTCTGGGTGGCGATCGTCGTGGTGATGTTCGCGGGCATCCCCTTCATCGACGTTGACCTCAACACCATCAAGTACGACCAGGCGCGCTCGGCGCAATGCCAGGTGAGCGTGCCCGAACCTGGAGAGACCGGCTGGTCGCAGTCGTTCAGCACGCTCAACAACCAGAGCGCACGCGTGCCGGTGTGGTGGGCGTTCATGCACGCGCTGTCGCGCGCGATCACCGGGGCCTCGGTTGCTGCCATCCCATGTGGAACCGACCTGCGGCAGATCCGTATGGAGATCAATGCCACACGCATCGACGACCCGGTTTTGGCGCAGGAAGTCGCCGATTTCACCCACGACTGCTACGGCCCGGCGCGCGCCAAGTTGTTCATGAACCGTCCGAATCTCGATGAAGCACAGATGCACGACGTCACCTGGATCGGCTCGCGGTTCTTCCTCGACAACGCCGGCTACTACGACACCTACCGCGCAAGGGCGCCGCGCGATGGATGGGCCTACGACAGCAACCGGGATGCCGGCCTGGCGCAGGTGCCGAGCGGTGCCGGCTATCCGACCTGCCGCCAGTGGTGGAACGACAGCGGCAACGGCCTGCGCGCACGTCTGCTGGATCAGGTCGATCCCAGCCTGCTCAACCGTCTGGCCGGCTGGGCCGGTTTCCTGAGCCGCACCGAAGTGGATGACTCGGTGATCCGCACCATTGCCTCACCGCGCCAGCAGAAACTCAACCAGGGCAGCGTCTACACGGATTACGGCGGGCAAATCGACAAAACGCTGCCCAACGTCATCAACCGCGCCGCCAGCGATGTCGGGATGGCGGTTGGCGGGCTTGCCTATTTCCCGGCGATGGACGTCGTGCGCCAGGCCCTGCCCATGGTGCTGTCGTTCCTGAAAATGGCGTTGGTGATCTGCATCCCGATCGTCTTGCTGATCGGCACCTACGACCTGAAGACCGTTATCACGCTCACCGTCGTCCAGTTTGCATTGTTCTTCACCGACTTTTGGCTGCAACTGGCTCGCTGGATCGACAGCACGATCCTCGATGCACTCTACGGTTGGGGGTTCGGATGGAACCGCCCGCATACCAACTTCGATCCCCTGATCGGGTTGAACAACACATTCGGCGACATGCTGCTCAATTTCGTCATGGGAGCCATGTTCCTGGTACTGCCTGGATTCTGGATCGCGTCGCTGGGATGGGTCGGCTTTCGCGCAGGTCAGGCCATTCAAGGTATGACCGAAGGCACGAAGGGAGGTGCGCAGGCTGGCGGTAAAGGCGCCGGAGCCATGTCAGGTGGGAAGCTCAAGTAGAGCCGAACCTCAATCGTCCTTGTAATCGACGTGGGTGTGGTCGTTGTAGAGGTTCGGGTCGTATCCCGGCGTGTTGCGAAGCTCGTCCATATCGGTGAAAGGCCAGGCGTCTTCGTCCGGGGAGTTTGCCGCCGAGGCCCAGGCAGCCGCGGTGACGAACACCAGCAGCAGCGCAAGCCAGAAGGCCGCATAGAGCAGCACCCCCAGCACGGCGAGCTTGACGATCCACACCAGCGCGGTCGCGGCGCCGCTCGGCACGCCGACGGAGGCCAGCCACGCGACCGCCCGCCGTTCGCGACGCACGTAGCCCCGCCAGCCACGGCCGAGCCAGCGGCCGAAGCGTTCTGCGGTACTGCTACGGGGTCTCGTGTTCATGATCGTCACCTGCTTGTCTGCGTTACATGGTTGCTCCAGTGTGCGCCGGTGGCCACCACGGTGCGGCCAGCAATGCGGCATGTCTGCTGCGGGATTTCGGCCATCCGAGGCCATCCATGATTAGATTTATACACCAAATTCAATCATGAGGCTAATTTTCAAGCATTGTTCTGTTTCTGAGTGGTGTTTGATTAGATTGTGACGTATATTTAGCCTATGAGTGCAAATACGCGGCATCAAGTAATCAAGCGGCTGCTGACGGAGCTTCCTCGTGGAGCCCCGTTCGACCTCGCCATGCTCGAATCCTACGGCGTGTCGCCCCAACTGGCCGCCCGCTACGCGGAAAGCGGCTGGTTGGTGCGTCTGGCGCATGGCGTCTATGCCTTCCCGAATGACGACTTCGACGTCAGCGGTGCCCTGCGGTTCCTGCAGGAGAGGGTTGCCGGCCTGCACGTGGGGGGCAAGAGCGCCTTGGCACTGCAGGGGGTACGGCACAACCTGGCTTCCCGGGAGACCCTGGTGCTCTGGGGTGACGCCCGCTTTGCGCTGCCGGCCTGGTTCACCCAGCGGTTCCCGGCGCGGTACGTCAACGCCAAGCTGTTCGACTGGCCCGACGATACGCTCCCCGGCAAGACCCTGCACACGCCGCCGGGGCAGGCAGCAGGCCTGCGGGTGGCGGTGCCGGAGCGCGCGGTTCTGGAGTTGCTCTACGAGACCGGCCCGCGGGAAAGCCTCGAAGAGGCCCGTAATCTGTTCGACGGCCTGCGATCGCCACGCAAGGATGTACTCGGACGCCTGCTGGCCTGCTGTACCAGCGTCAAGGCCGTGCGCCTGTTCCTGACCTGGGCTCGGGAAACTGGCGTCGTCGACGTCGATGCGCTGCTGGAGCAGTACCCGGTACGTACCGGCAGCAACAAGCGCTGGATGAGCCGCCTCGATGACGGCACCTTGCTGAGCCTGAACCCGCATGGATAAACACTATGCCGACACCGTTCGCCTGTTGCTGAACATCGCTCCCGACGTGTTCGACAACGACATCTTCGCCATGAAGGGCGGCACCGCCATCAACCTGTTCCTGCGGGACATGCCCCGCCTGTCCGTGGACATCGACGTGGTCTACCTGCCTTGGCAGACACCGCGAGACGAGGCGTTGCAGGCCATCAACCAGGAGCTGGCCGCCATCGCGAAGCGCGTCGAACCCCTGGGCGTGCAGACACGCCTGATCCGCAGCAAGGATCTCGGGGATACCAAGCTGATCGCGGAGAACGAGAGCAGCCAGGTGAAGGTCGAGGTCAATGTGGTGTTTCGCGGCACCGTGCTACCCGCCACACGCAGTCCGCTGAGCGCTCGCACCAGCGATCTGTTCGGCGTCGAGTTCGATGTGCCGACCCTGGCCCCGGACGAGCTCTATGCGAGCAAGCTGGTCGCCGCCCTGGATCGCCAACATCCTCGGGATCTGTTCGACGTCTGGCAGTTGTTCGAGAGCAGTGGCCTGACCGATGCGATGGTCGAGTGTTTCGTGGTCTATTTGGCGGGACACAACCGACCGACCCACGAAGTGCTGTTCGGCAACGACAAGGACATCACCGGCGAGTATGAGCGCGCCTTCGTCGGCATGACCGAGGTGGCTTGTCCGCTGGACGTCCTGCTCGATACCCGTGCCCGGCTGCGCCATGAGCTACCGAGACGACTCAGCGATGCCCACCGGCAGTTCCTGAGCGGGCTGACCCGCGCGCAACCCGACTGGTCACTGCTGCAATGCCCGCATGCCGACCAGTTGCCCGCACTGCGCTGGAAGTTCGCCAACCTGAGCACTTTCCAGAAGCGCCGCCCGAAAGACTTCATTGCGCAGGCCGATGCTCTTGACGCCGGCCTGGCCGTAACCGCCTCCGGAGGCTGAGCCACCTCACCTGGCTCCACCTGGAAAAGGGGACTGCCCCAACATCCGTTTCTTTGTCGCCTGGCACCTGGTTACCGCCTATACGTAAAGGCTTTGAACAAGGGTCAAGGGCGGAAAGGGCAAGGGAATGGGGCGCAAGGGGAAAGGCCCTATCTGGAAAAGGAAAAGGCCCTGTCCCGCTCTCATTTCAGGTCACGGCGATGCTCGCTCTGTTCCAACGAAAACGGCCGCCATTGCCGGAGCCGGCACCGGCGACACCACCGAAAGGGCTGACGCGGCCGGAATCGGCCGCGTCCTTGCTGGCGACGCCGCGTCGGCGAAAGCTGATGGAGCACATCTGGCAGCGCACCTCGCTTTCGCGCAAGCAGTTCACCTCCCTGTACCGTGTGCCACTGGAGCGCTATGCCGAACTGGTGCAGATGTTCCCGGCGTCGGAAAGCCACCACCATGCTTACCTCGGCGGCATGCTCGACCATGGGCTGGAGATCGTCGCCTTCGCGCTCAAGCTGCGGCAATCGCATCTGCTGCCGGCTGGCGCAACACCGGAAGACCAGGCCGCCCAGGCCGAGGCCTGGACGGCGGCCACGGCCTATGCTGCGTTACTCCACGACATCGGCAAGATCGCGGTAGATCTCCACGTCGAGTACGAGGACGGCCGCGTCTGGCACCCCTGGCACGGGCCGCTGCTGCACCCCTATCGCTTCCGCTACAGGGACGACCGAGAGTATCGCCTGCATGGCGCAGCCACCGGCTTGCTCTACCATCAGTTACTCGATGCCGGCATCCTCGACTGGCTCAGCAGCTACCCAGCGCTATGGGCACCGCTGCTCTATGTGCTGGCCGGTCAGTATGAGCATGCGGGCGTGCTGGGCGAGCTCGTCGTTCAGGCGGATCGTGCATCCGTGGCTCAGGAGCTGGGGGGCGATCCCAGCCGCGCCATGGCCGCGCCCAAGCATGCCCTGCAGCGCAAGCTCATCGATGGACTTCGGTATTTGCTGAAGGAGGAGTTGAAGCTGAACCAGCCCCAGGCATCGGACGGCTGGCTGACACAGGATGCCTTGTGGCTGGTGAGCAAGACCGTCTCGGACAAGCTGCGCGCACATCTACTGTCACAAGGCATCGATGGCATCCCCTCGAACAACACGGCCGTCTTCAACGTGTTGCAGGATCACGGCATGCTGCAGCCGGCCCCGGACGGCAAGGCCATTTGGCGTGCCACGGTCAACAGCGAGGCTGGCTGGTCGCACAGTTTTACGCTGCTACGGATGTCACCAGCATTGATCTGGCAGCCGGATGAGCGTCCCGCTCCCTTCGCCGGAACGGTGACGGTGGAAGCGACTTCTGAAACGGGAACCGCCGAACAGCCCGCAGGCAGTTCGGATGAAGCCACCGGCAGCATCGAAACCTGTGCCGACAACATGGCTCTTGCTGCCGGACAGTCGCCTCCCACACCTGCGTCAGCCAACACGACTTTGCCCCAGCCGGAAGGGGAACCTCCTGCGGACGCGGTGGACGATCTGTTGTCCCTGTTCGGACAACCCGCTCAGGAGACCGGCGTAGAGCCCGAGCCCGCTGCTCAGCGCAACAGTGGCCCGCCGACAACTTCTGCCGAGCTGCCCACGAATACCGAAATCAGGCCACCAAAGAACTTGCCTGAAGCTCCTGACTGCGCGGTGCCATCCGGCGAGCACTTCATCGTCTGGCTCCGCCAAGGCATCCAGTCCCGTCGCCTCATCATCAACGATGCGAAAGCACTCGTGCATACCGTGGCGGATACGGTTTATCTGGTCAGCCCTGGCCTGTTTCAGCGCTACGCCCAGGAGCATCCCAGCATCTCGGCGCTCGCCAAGCAGGACAAGGTGCAGGACTGGCAATGGATACAGAAGCGCTTTGAAAAACTCGGACTTCACAGGAAACAGCCGTCGGGTTTGAATATCTGGACATGCGAAGTCATGGGGCCGCGAAAATCCCGTCGATTGCATGGCTACTTGCTCGAAGATCCGTCGCACATATTTGATACCGTTCCCCCGAACAATCCATACCTGTCGCTCAAATAGCAGCCTTCCGAGGAAGAGCCAGAGAGGTAGTTGAAGATGCTGATCGCCTGAGGTTTCTTCTCGTGATGTCAACGACGGGGGGGGGGGCGAAAGCGCGGAGCGTTCTCGGCTGAAGAATGATCCACGGTCGTTCCGGCGTGTCCGCAACAGCGCTTACAGGGTCCGACCGGAGTCCGAGCCGGCGGCTCCGCCCGTGACCACGGTCGTCCTTCAGCGGCTCACTGAAGGCCAAGCGCCTTCATCAACCCCGGTTTCTGGCTCGCGAAGGTGCCATAGAAGACCTCGTTGCCGATGATCGTGATCGGGGCCACGCGCACGCCGGTTCGTGACTTGGCCTCCGCGGAAATC
>OJBR01000022.1_pt1 | contig 115530 bp, 81 predicted proteins | sample 1591161 | NCBI WGS metagenome assembly OJBR01 (sample SAMN05416803, study PRJEB24817) | seawater metagenome | isolation source: Sea water | place: Canada:Atlantic | collected 2013-07
ATACGAGATCTAGTACGGTCTCGTGGGCTCGGAGATGTGTATAAGAGACAGAGGATCTGATATTAACGCATTCCAATCTTGCGGCTTGACGTAAGTACCAACTGTGCGCAAAGGGTCAATTCCTTCAACCCCCATGGTAACGATCTCTTTCTTTAGCTTTACTTTAGTACGATGAAACGGCTGACTTTCATCTAAGGATTCTTTGTGAGAAATAGGTGCTATACGCGGGTCTTGGTTTAAATAATCTAATAGTGCATCAATACCAGCTCGCGAGCCTGACACAGTGCCATTTATACCTTCTTTGGCCAATAACAACGTGCCTTTAATGCCGTTATCCTGCATAAAAGTCAAAAGCGGTTGACGCATTTCTTCGAAGTTTTCTAAGGTCACGAATTTGTATAACGCGCACACGACAAACGGCGCAGAAGTTTGATTTTGCATGGTAGTTCCTTGCGAGTTGGATCGTAAATCCAGAGCAGTTAATGGGATGCTTAAAAAAGCGCCAGAAATATAGCAAAAGCCAACCCAGATTTAAAGTACCAACGCCACTTAACCTTATCTTTTACTGATCTATATCAGGCTCGAAAAATACCAAATCAATCGCTGTTATTTCCGGCTTAATGTTCATTGGTCAAAAAAACCATTTTTTAGTCAATTAACAAAAAACATAATTATATTTCACATACGAAAAGAATACTCAATCACTAAGCCGTTGTTTTTATTGATATTTAAAATTGGCATCTAGGTTGCAAACTAATAATTAACAAAACAACACATTGAAAATACTTACTCATTAAAGGAAATACACCATGAAAACATTGACTAAAACTATCGCTGCAACGTTACTTTCTTTTGCTGTTTTAGGTGCTGCGCATGCAGACCAAGAATTAATTCCTACCGATAATGAAGCAGGAACAAAACTTTGCCTAACCGCGACGACTGGCAGCATACTAAAAATGAATAAAGCAATGAAATTAAGCAAGGTGACCAAGCGTTACGTCACTGAAAAAGTCACGTGTAACGGTCAAGACATGGTGGCATTTGTTGAACAATACGGTGCAAAAGCAGAAAAAATGAATAACTTTCTAACCAATGGTAAATACAGCGAAGAACGTAATGTTATCGCCAGTGTAAACAACCAATAAGCAGTTGGTTGTTACGCAAAATATATGCAACACACATAGATAGAAGCAAAAAATCCGCTCTTAGCGGATTTTTTTATGCCTAAAATTTACCCTGCCACACTCAGTTCTCGGTGTAACCAGGCTTTACCAAACTGCCCATCACGCTCTATGGTTCTAGGTGAAACCGCGTAAAACTGAGCAATATCTCGTACACTTGAACCTGCAAAAAACTGTAGCTCTAAAATTTCAGCTTTTCGTTTATCAAACTTTGCTAACGCTGATAAGGCTGCATCTAATTCAACAACATCATGGCTGACGGGTTTATCTCCATATTTATAATCAACCAAGGTGATATGGTTTGCCCCAGCCCCTCGTTTTTGACTAGTATGTGCCCTAGCGTGATCAACCAAAATACGCCGCATCATGTTACTGGCTAGTCGATAAAAATGCGCTCGGTCTGCAAAATCTAACTGAGCATGCAATAAATCGATAAACACTTCATTCACCAAGGCGGTGGCTTGTAATGTATGTCCAGCTCTTTCGTAAGACATGTGCTTTTGTGCTCTGCGATGCAATTCTGAGTAAACTAACTTACTTAAATCATTGAATGCTTGCTCGCTTCCTGATTGCCAGTCACGAAGTAACTGCGTGATATCCCGATCTTTGTTCATAGCGTTACACACTGAAAAGTGAAATAGAGTTGCATAATTTTAGCACAGGAATAGACTATTTTTTAATCATTAGATACTCATCTAGCGTTCCGTTAATACATTTTGCGTAAAGGACTAAAGCAAATGAACAGCAACGAATGGCAAACAGTACAAGACATTTTTCATCACGCAATTACTCTGCCTGTAGAACAACGCGGCACTTACATCGACCAGCAATGTAAAAATAACTCACATTTACATCAAGAAGTGACCTCATTATTAACGCACCATGAGAAAAGCACCGAAATTGATTCCATCATCGATTACGCCGCGCATTGTGTTGTAAACCAAACTTCGCAAAAAATAGGCGATGTGGTTGACCGTTATCGACTGATTGAGATGATTGGCCAAGGCGGGATGGGCGATATCTACCTAGCAGAAAGAGCGGACGAACACTACACACAACGCGTGGCAATAAAAATTAACCGAAACGCGCTTACAACAGCAGATAGAGCATCACGCTTTAAAACCGAACGACAGATATTAGCGAACCTAGAACACCCTAATATCGCACGCCTGCTCGATGGCGGCACAACTGAAACAAATCAGCCTTATTTAGTCATGGAATACATTGAAGGCACACCTATTGACCTTTATTGCCAACAAAAAAAACAGGGCCTGCATGAACAGTTAAGACTTTTTCAAAAAGTATGTGACGCCGTCCAATACGCTCATCAACACTTGGTTGTGCACTGTGATTTAAAACCCTCAAACATACTTATCACCATGGACGGTGAGCCAAAGTTACTCGATTTTGGCATATCCAGATTGCTTGACCAGCAAGAATCTAGCGACGGCGAACAAAGCCTTGAGGCAAGCGAGGCTGAGCGTTTGCTTAGCCTACATTATTCGAGCCCAGAACAAATTTGTGGCGATCCTCTGTCCACCAGCACTGATATTTATTCATTGGGGGTCATTTTATACAAACTACTGACACAACAACTGCCTTATGAGCACGTTGCAGACAACCTGCACGACGCCATTGTCGAATTTACACCTGCACCGCCAAGTCAGTTGTTAACCCGCAATAAATCGACGCTTGGGAATTCAACGCAGGTTGAGCCTAGCGTGATAAAAGCCAAGGATATCGCGGGTGACCTAGATGCTATATTGCTAAAAGCCCTGCATAACAGAGCTTCTTTGCGCTATAAAAGTGTTAACCAGTTTTCAAATGACCTTGAGCGCTTTGTTAACCACTACCCTGTAACAGCCCACCGTAATTCTTGGGTCACGCGCAGTAAAAAGTTTTTGCGCCGCAACCGTCTTTCAAGCTCGCTGGCGGCTTTCATTCTTATTACTATGACCACCACAAGTAGCGCCATATTTATTCAGTCTCAGCGTATTGCACTCGAGCGTGATATCGCCGAGCAGGAGCGCGGTAAAGCGGTTGCTATCACTGACTTTTTGCACAACATGTTTTTTTCTATTAACCCAGATAAGGCCCAAGGCGAAGTCATAACAGTGCGACAAATTTTAGACAAAGCCAGTGAAAAACTAAACCAAGATGACAGCCACACGCTATTTTCACAACCTTTAATTGAGGCCTCTGTGAGGCGCACTATTGGCGACATATATTTCCGTTTAGGGGTGATCCATCCGGCTATTGGACACTTAGAAAGAGCGTTGACACTGCATCGAGAACATCAAACTGACGACGCCGAGTTCTATCGTGTACTTAGGGCGTTGAGCAATTCTTATAATCGCGCAGACAAATTTGATCTGCAGCGCCCAATTTTAGAAGAGTCAATAGAGGTCGCCAAACGTATCTTTGGTGAGCACGATGAAAAAACTTTGGGTGTTATGTCTAACCTAGCAGGGTTATATAATGATACCGGCAATTCGTTTATGGCCATCAATCTGCACAACGAAATATACGATAAAAGTTTAAACGCCCTAGGCCCAGCGAATATTGTCACCATTCTTGCAATTACCAGTCTTGGTGCTGATTACTATGCCTTAGGGGATTATCAAAAAGCCGAGGAATACTTCCGGCAAGGTCTAGAAGCTTGCTTAAAAGAGTGGAACGAAAACCACGGATTAGCACTGTATAACTTGGCCGGCGTTGGTTATGTGCTGGAACGCTTAGGTCAATTTGAAGCCGGGTATGCCCCTACTAAAAAACGCTTAGAGCGTGCAATACACGTCTTGGGAGAACAACATCAAGACACACTTGATGCCAAACTCAGTATGGGCCGTATCTATATCGGATTAGGGGAGTATTCCCAGGCTGAAGCACTGTTTAATGATATTTTGACTGCTTTGCCAAAACGAGCAGGCGAACTTCATGCCCTTAACTATGTCACCCGTTTCGCGTTAGCTGAACTATATCTAAAAACTGACCGCGCAGCTCAAGCATTACCGCTAGCACAGAGCACATTAACACTCGCTAAAGATGTATGGGCAGATGACAACTTAAAGATTTTATTTGGCACCCAAGTATTGGCTGACGCTCTAACTGCCAACCAAGAATACCAAAACGCCATTACCCATTATCAACACATTTTGACCAGTCGCCAACAGAGCATTGATAAAGAACAGCAACAAAACAAACTGTTGGAAATTGAGCACCTGCAAGTCAAATATATTGAAGCGTATTATGCTCATTTAGGTTTGGCACGGGCCTACCTAGCTCTTGAGCAAAACGCGAATAGCACTGAACATTTACGTAGCATAGTGCGCTTAACACAGGCCCACCCACGTATGACGGCAACCGAACTACCATGGGTATTAACATCGCTACTAACTGAGTACGAAGGCTCAGGCAAAACGAAGCAGGCATCGACGATCCGCGCCCAGCTCGTTGCTTTAGACCAACGCCGGCCCTAGCGCCCTATATTTAAAAAGTATATTTAACGGATACCCACCAGCGCGAAGTATCCTTAAATTGACCAAACTGGCCGTTTGGATCTCCAAACAGCCAATCAATCCCCGTTTGAAATTTCAAGTTGTCATTATAATCGTATACCAAGGCAGGACGCAGCGTACCATCGCCTTGATTAACACTGCCAATAAGCTCGGTTTTAAAAAGTAATCGCTCGTTAAAGAAACTGCGCTGGGCCCGTAAGGTAAGCAGTGTATCAGTAGCAGGGCGGACCAAATTCAGCTCTTCTTCTCGAATATGGTCTACCACTAACTGAGCATTCACAAACCAATTTGCCGGTGCTCGCCAGTCGACGCCCCCTCCTATCAGCATCCGCTTTGCCCGCGCCTGCATTAAGGGCTGCTCACCGAGCACGTTCAAAGGTTGGTCGGGTATATAGGCAAGCTCCATCCGCCATACTAGTGCACCTAGCGTGACATCATAAGTCGCCCCGAATACGGTGCGGCGCAAGTAATCAAAGCTAACATTTATCGGTAGACTCGCCACCATCGCTTGGCGCAGTTGAATGACAGGATCAGTGTCAGGCCCCCGATATAACATGACTGACATATCCCCCTCACCTAGGCTATGCCCAAATTTAACCCCTGCAGTACTTTGGTTAACGGTATGCTCTCGTTCGGGAGTTTGTATCCTTAGAGCCTGCGCCAAATCAACGGTTGGCGCTTGCCCCTCAAGACCTAAATCTGCAACTGATAACCCCCCGGTAAAACGGGTTGAGGATAAAAAGAAAGTATCGCCAATATTGGCCTGCTGCGTACTCGTACCATCAAATGCTAATGAGGTATCCACATGCCAGCCATCCAATTTACTGCGCCAACGTATCCCCCACCTAGCGATACGCTCAGGGCGCATATCGGTTAAGACAAAATCACGGCGACGCACGGGATCGAAACGATCAGTCACTTGTACGCCATCTAATACTCCCCAAGGGGTAACCTGCTTACCGATGACCACACTAGTTCCCCGTTTGCGCCACATTAAAAATGCCCGGGTCAGCTCTATACGGGCATCGGTGCTATCCAAAAGGGGCTGATTTAAAGTAGCGAAGTTGTCGGTACTGCCTAACCCAGTCTTGCCAAAGGCAACTTGAGAAAGGGTATCAAGTTGAGCGCTCCATTGGCGATTTAGCCGCAGCGTATGCCGAGAAGCCAAGCTCACTCTGGACAAATCTAAGTCAGAGTGTTTCAAATTCAGCGCCGCGCGATACTCAAGCGACACTTGGCTTGATTGTACTTTTACCTCAGCCTTAACGAGGGGTGTATACAGCCCGCCGAGGCCAACAAAAAGACCAAATAAAAGGCTCAGCAAAGAGCAACCAACTTGGTTAATCACCCTTTGCTTAAGATACTGATGCCGATAAACATGTGACTGAATCTTCATGATATTCCTTGCTATTTAATCCCTTCGCGTTTGTTCTTTTCAGTGGCGTGCGCTTCACCCTTGAGCGCTTTAGCTTGAAGCTCGCTGCCTCTGAGCTGTTCATTTTTGACTCCCCTGCCTTAAGCTCATCTTGTTTATTTCCCCTGCCTTCTGCCCCTAATACAACATATGCGCTAACGCCTGTTACAACCCGGAAATACTCGGTACGCCATAACTCAACTCATCAGCAGTCAAAATACTTTGTGGTAAATCTGGAACGTGCTTAACATCGCTTAGCACTACATCCGTCTTATGCGCGAGCTGAGCATTGGTGACTGTGAAATGCGTTGCTATCCAGGCATCTGATACGCGCTCTAAACGTTTTACAGAAATGGTTTTCAGCGGTATGCCATCTACGTCTGTGTAATTTATTTCTAACGGGAAGTAAGTGTCAGGGTCGACACGAGCTACAAAGCTGCTGTATCCCAGCTCTGACGCTTTACTGCTCGATTTGGTGACGCCTTTTAAAACCAAATAACGCTTTTGCTCTACGATTTGCTCTTCGCCTAGGGCAAAGTCCCAGTCTAATAAGGTGAATTTGAAGTTGTCTTTAATATCGCCGTAGGTCAGATCTGTGCCCATAAAGTAGTCACCTTTGCTCGAGGCGGGCAGTTTACGAACGCGATCAGTGGCCGGTAAATACAGCCAATTCTCATCACTGCCTGATACCTTGTCATAACTTAAAAATCCGGTATTTTGCAGCGCAGCCGGTGCAGTAAAATAGATCCCTATTTTGGTATCGCCTTGATGAACAGAATGAACAAATAAAGCAGAGCGTTTTCGCACGCCTCCTGAATCATTGTGCAAGGTAAAGTGCATATTCCCTGCTCGCCCATCGTTAGCCGCTCTTGTTAGCACCTTATTCGCTAATTCTAGGGCCGACATTTGGTTATTTTCCTGTGCTGAAACAGGCTGAATAAAAAGCCCACAGAACAGCCAAATACTGATTTGAATTAGGCTTGTACGCGCTCTTTTATGGCTTGTGCTTTTTAGGTTTGCGACGTTGAATAATTTCATTACACACTTCCTCTTACGTTAATCACATATGGCGTGGGTGCACACAGGGCATAACAGGCAGGGATCACTATGATCGCGCCTAACAGACTGCCGATAGACGCTGATGCAACCAGTGCCCCAAACCACTGCAAAGGCGGCGCAGAGCTTAGACAAATAACCCCTAAAGCGAACGCCAAGGCGACAGCTGAAAACACACACGCCCGAGCAATGACTACATAGTGCCCACTGAATGCGGCTCGAGGCGCTAATCCTTTTTGCAATGACTGGCGCACGCCTGAAATAAGATGGATCGCAAAATCGACGCCTAAACCGGTTGAAATTGCCGCTGTCATGGACGTTGCTGGCGCAATATCAATTTTCAAAAGGCCCATCACGGCATAAGTAAAAAGTACTCCCGTTAGAATAGGCACCAAGCTCAACAATGCAGGCCAAAACGAACGAAATGCCAGCAACGATGAACAAAACACAAAGGCGATAGCCAGACCTAAGCCAGTAAAATGAGAAGATGCGAGTAATTTCATCCACCCAGAGTTAACGGCCACGCGTCCACTCACTTTGGCCTCAAGTCCGAATTCCTCGGACCAGCTTTTAGCAATGTTTTCAAACTCAGAAACAACAGGGCTTACTTGACTAAAGCGGTCAGTAGTCAATTGCGCACGAACAAGGGTGTGTTGATAGGTAAAGTCGATTTCCTCTTTGAAATCTCCTGGGTCGCCCGCGGCCTCATACAAAAACATATACTGTGCCGGAGCATGCTCTGCGCTGGGTAATTCGCCAGCAGGAGCGTTTGTCAGCGCACGGTGCATAACACTCATATAGTCGCTAATAGAGGTACTTTTTGCCACAAGTGGCAACCGATCAATGCGCTGCTGTAATTGCGCTATGGCATTCATCGCCTTTGGCGTCATTAAATCTCCCGGCTCGTTGCCTGAAACCACTACATCCAAAAAGTTGAGCCCCTGCAAATGAGAGTTCAAAGTGACGTCAGCCAAACGAACCGCATCGTCGCCTTGAAAATAACGTTGGCGCTCGTAATCGAATCGGGCTTGAGTAGCAAAATAAATGAAAACGGTCAGCACCAATATCAAACTTGAAGCAGTAGTCCAAGGATGATTAAACGCATTTTGGGTCAGGCGATAAACGCCCGCATTGACTGGGCTGTCTTGTACAAACTGAGCTTGTTCTTTTGCGCCTAAGCCCAATAACAGGATAACGGCTGGCAAGGCACTTAAACTTAATACCCAAGCGGCCATAACACCTGCTGCAGCAAACCAGCCAAACTCTGCAATTGGCTGCATAGAAGAGCCAATGGCGAGGCCAACAAACCCAGCCACTGTCGTTACTGTCGTCAAGGTAACAGGTAAGAAGGTCTGATTCAGTGTGCCAAGCAACAGCTCTGCTTTGCTTTTATCTGGTTCTAGGCGGCATTTTTCTAAGAAAAGCGTAGAAACATGCAAACTATCGGCAATGGATATCGCCATGATAATCACCGGCAATGCAGTGGTAATTAAATAGTATCTAGCGTCTAACCAGCCCATCAAACCTACAGTCATCGCAGCAGAACCCGCAATGACCAACAAGGGGCCTGGTAACCCTCGCCACTCTCGCAGAGCAATAAAAATAACCAACAACGCAGTGACGATAGCCATAGGAATGAAAATACGGGTATCTTGATTGACCATTTGCGCCAGTCGCCCGTTCATTGATGCGACGCCCGTTACATGAACTTGAGCATTGGCAGGACGATGAGCCTGAGCAATTGCCAGCACCTGCCGATACGTTTCAGTAGCATGGTTAGCGTCTTGTACTGGTATAATTAAGGTCAGCGTGTCGCCATTTTTGGATGCGAGTAAGCCATCCATCATTGGCATGCTACGTACCCTCTCTAACGCTCGTGCAGCGCTACTTTGGGTCACAACGCCCTTGGTAAGGATCGGATCAACGATCAAATCTCCGTCATCACCATAAATAGCACTCTCAGTCAAAATACTGATCAATGCATTTTTTTTCACATTTTCTAGTTCGCGTACTTCGCGCTGAATAAGACTCAATGCTTGAATGATATCTGTGCTAAAAGCAGATTGATGCTCGTTTGCCACGATCCCCAGCACAATAGGGTCTTCTAACCCAAACAACTCTCCGGCTCTATCCCTTGCTAGTGCAGCGGGATGATCACTAGGTACAAACGCATCTACTGAGGGGTCTTTTCGAATATTTTTAAGGCCCACCCCCATAGCGATTATGAGTAATGCTGCGATCAACAAAATCCATTTTGGGTTGTGGATTACGAAGGTAAAGTAACGTTCTTTATACGTTGTTTGGGCAATGTTCGTGGTCATGATTCCTGTCCTTGTTTTAGCTGGGAAAGATTCAGTAAACGAATTACTGCCCGAGCTATCTGCCAATTGAAGAAATTTGCGACTGTGCGTTACCATGGCGAAACGTGCCATGCTCAGCGAGCCGAAATACGTCATATCTTCCATTTTTTATTGAGATAAAAGCGCTAGGGTAAACTTAGGTTTTTTTATCTCTCTTCTAATAAGCGCAATACCCGCGTAAAAACCGCCATATTATTTTTACTTTGCTGTAAATTATTTTTCGCAGCTTGAGTTACCTAAGCCTTAGGCACTAAATTTTGCACTTTTGATGGCGTGTAACCGCTGCCGACCTGCTCGATTAACAAGCTTGTGGCACAGACATAACGAGCCGAAAAGAATGCAACTGACAAACGCCATTTTAGGGGCATCTTTGAGTGCTAACTGCATCTCTGCTCGCTGCTTGTCACCCATTAAGCGACGAGCAGATTGCTTTGTACTTTGAATTTTTCTCGACCGTGCTTTCGCTGGTAATAGAATGGGGGTTACGCGGTCGTCCATGGCGTTCACTGAGGAGTAAAGCAAAACTTCACTGTCGGTGTCAGGGGCTGAAACACTATGAGGGTTTAACGTTGTTGCCAGCGCTGGCCAACTGTACAACCAAGTAGCCAATATCAGCGCATTGCAGCAAACTACCAATGGGTATCGAAGCACTAGTGAGCACATATCACACTCCTGTTAGTTAAGTCTCATTTCCTATAAGCGTGCTTAGTTAGTGATGACCGCCAAAAAATTGCGATTTAATAGTGAAGTTTGTCAATTGCTACAATTCACCCAGTTTGAGCAGCATTCGGGTTATAATTCCCCTATCAGCAATACACAGGACGAAATATGTGTGAGTTATTAGGCATGTCGGCGAATGTACCCACTGATATTTGCTTTAGTTTCAAAGGGCTAAGAGAAAGAGGCGGTCGCGTTGGTCCGCACAGAGATGGCTGGGGCGTGGCATTTTATGAGCAAAAAGGGGTGTGCATTTTTAAAGATCGCCAGCCAAGCTATGAATCCGAGATAGCTAGCTTGGTGTCTGACTACCCGATAAAGAGCACGGCCGTTATTGCCCATGTGCGCCAGGCCAATCGCGGACGTATCGGCATGGAAAACACCCACCCTTTTAGCCGCGAACTTTGGGGTAGAAATTGGACGTATGCCCATAATGGTCAATTGAGTGGCTATGCTGATTTGCCCATAGATAGATTTACCCCCGTTGGTACAACGGACAGTGAACGAGCTTTTTGCTATTTAATGAGTGCGCTAGACAACCGTTTTCCTAATCGCCCAAGTAAACGCATCTCGGCATTTAATTTTTTACAGCGTGAAGCCAAAAAACTGAACAAGCTCGGCGTTTTTAATATGCTTATCACTGACGGTGAGTATTTGCTGGCATTTTGTTCAACTAAGTTACAGTGGATCACCCGCCGCGCGCCCTTCGGTAAAGCGCATTTATCAGATATTGATGTAGATATCGATTTTGCCAAAGAGACCACCCCAAATGATATCGTCACGCTAATCGCAACAGAGCCGTTAACAGGTAACGAGAGCTGGCAGAAAATGGAACCTAACGAAGGGCAAATATTCCGCTTTGGTGAGCCCATTAAAAAAGCGTTGAAGTGAAATGGCAATCGTCGAGCTTCGTGAATATAAAATAAAACCCAATATGAAACATGCTTGGCTTAAGTGGCTAAAAGCAGAATTGTTGCCGTACCAAGTTTCTCAGGGAATGCGTATCTTACAGACGTATGTCTACGCAGATGAAAACGGCAATGATTGGTTTGTGTGGTTAAGGGAATTTGACGACGAACAAACTCGTCAGGCCTTATATGAGAAAACTTATAATCAATGGTGGAAAGATCACGTTCGCCCGAAAGTGTTTACTATGATTGAGCAAGACAACATAAAAGTGCGCTTGCTCAACCCAGTAAAACTCGTCTGATTAAGCCGATTTTTTCAAAAATAAGTTCATCAGGGTATTTTGATCTGGTACGCCAGTTTGCGCTAAACCATTATCGCGTTGAAAGTGCTTAAAGGCATCTAATGTCGCTTGATCAAAATCACTGCTGCCCATGTCTTTTAAATAGTCCATTTTGCGCAAACGCTGCTTGGCACGCTTTAGTATTTCCACATAAAAATAGCTTTTCGCGTCATTTACATCAATTGCTACTAGTGCAGACTCTGCCGGCAAACGGATAGGGAACAAGGCCTTAAGCAAGCCGTTAGTGACAGTTAGAAAATGTCTGTCTTTGCCATTTTCGCAATCTTGTTGTAGTAGCGCTAACAGCAACTCCGTTGTTTGCCAAGGTGTTGCATCATAGTTTTCAGGCTGGAAACGGTTATAGGCACTGATGTAACCTTCAAGCCAGCCTCCATAAAGATAATAATCCGTACTCTTTTGTTCTGCAGCCAGTAGAAAATTACTACACAGACGTTTTCCCGCACCTTTAACGGCAAACTTACCATCCTCGTCAGCCGCACTCGCGAGCCCAGTATGTACACTCAATAACATCGCTAGTGTAATCGCTTTAAATCTGTTCATGCTTTACTTCTCACCCTTTACAACGGAAAAACCCAGTTCGATGAATCGAACTGGGTTACTTTAATCTATTCAAAAGTGATTAAAACTTTTTTCTACGTAAAGCACATAAGCCAATTAATGAAAGGGCAAATATCGCGACCGTTCCAGGAGCTGAAACCGCGACACTGTCATCAACAAATTGGGTGATGGGTGATTGAATTACGCCAAATTGGCCGCCTTCACTAAATGCAACACCGGTAACAAACGCTAACGGATCAGTCGGATCTAAAGCGAGTTCAACGTTGATGCTGGAAATCGTGAATTCAGGCACAGGTACATCAAAGTCAAAGGTTTGCCCGCTGGTCAGCGCCACAACTTGTTCAACACCATTAACTAAATAACTGAGTAAATACCCATCGCTGTCATTTACGCTAAGTAAGGTCGGGGCCGTCACGCTAGCAAACAAGCCGCCGTCTGTCGCTGTGTAGGTATAACCAGTGGCAACATCTGGATCTATCCAGATTGTTTCGCCAGCATCTACCTCAGGCAAGGTGAACACAAAGTCCCCATTGTCACTCGTATCATCAGGCATAATAGGGGTGAATTCAGATTCCCCACCCTCGGCATCAAAGTTACCAAAGCTACTTAGAAATATAGTGGTATCTAGTGCAGAGTCCGATGCATCCGCTAATAGAAGCGTAAAGGTGTTGCCGGTACTTCCTGGTTCAACGGGAATATCAAACTGCAAAATAGGAATACCATTTGGCGCTAACATACCGTTTAACTCTGTTCCTTCAACTGGAGCAAAATCAGGATGATTAATATTAATCAGTGCCGGTGCTCCATCGGTTGAACCGTCTGTGACTTCAGCGCTGGCTAAATTCACACCATTGAGGAACATGCCAAAACCATCAACAAACTCAGTGTCGACAAATTCTGGGAACTCTTCTGAGCCAAAGGCACCGACAAATGAGATAACCGACACACTGTCGTCTACATCAAAGGTAATGCTAAGTTCGATGGGATCGAAATGTTCCGTCTGCCCAGTAATCTGAGTTAAAAGCGCATTTTGCTCATCCGTTGCAGGGTTAGGTTCGCTTACTTCAATCGCTTCATTATCGAGTGGGCTGTTCACCTGTGTGCTTGAAGGAGTAGGCGCATTTGACGCTGAGTTTTCAGGCAGTTGTTGAGCGTTTGGCTGATCAAAACAGCTTGGGCATTCTAGTTCATTGCCATTATCTGGGGGGGTTCCAGAATTTTCATCTTCGCCTCCTCCTTCTCCTTCTCCTTCACCTTCTCCTTCACCACCTGGGAAATTATTAGGGCCATCTTCATAGTGACTAACGTCACCGGTACTAAACACCACGCCACCAGCGCTAGGCAGCCCGTAAGTACCGGTACGGTTAGTGTACGTTCCTGCTTGTGCACTGAAATCAACATCGTTCATTCCACCGCTTAATACGGCGCTGGTGACGGTTACGCCACTATTAGGAATGATCAATGTATCTGAAAGAAGTGAAGCATCACTGGAAGATGTAATTTCGATACTTTGAGCAAATGAAGAGCTAAGTGCAAGTGACACCGCGCAGAATGATAATGACAATTTTTTACTTACGAACATTTCTTATTTCCTATAAATTTCGTATTGACTTCAAAAAATAATATTTCTTGGGATTCTGGTTTAGCAAGAAACGAACCACCAACATAAAAAAATATAACCATTTGATTTTTAACAATAAAAATAATATTCAATTCATTCAAAATAAAAGATGTAAAAAAAGCAGACACAAAAAGACATTATGATAAATTAAATTAATTTATCTATATAAATCATATTGATACAGAACAAGATTGGGAGAAATAGAGGATTTGGCTACAAATTCATCTCAATCAGAGATAAATAAACGTAAATTGGAATAAACACGCATCAATCAACCATGAATACGTGTTTTTCCCAGATAATAATTCAGATTAAGTAATACCATTCCACGTTAATAAGTGATGACTCAGCGAGAGTTTAAAAGGGCTTAAACAAGGCGCATGACTGAATGAATAGTTGTTCTCTTTCGAAGTCATGCAACGCAGTGTAAGCCCTTTTAAAACTCGCCTGCAAGGAATGCCCCAGCGGCTTTTGCTCTGCGTTCTCACTATTTGAAAGGGAACAACCATTACTACATAGCGACGCCTTAATCAAAAACCGCTGGACGCATTCTGAGACGGCCACTTATTAATGCGGATTGGTATAAGCAGCACTTAAACGCGCGTTCCTCCATCTAACTCTATCGTACGGCCAGTGAAGTAATCATTCTCAAAGATGTATTTCGCAGTGTGTGCCAACTCTTCAACATTAGCTAAGCGGCGCAGCGGCACCGAACTTAAAAATGCTTCGCGCATCTCAGGGCGCATCTGGGCGGCCATGGCAGTTTCAACTAAACCGGGCGCGATACATCCAGTACGAATACCAAACCGGGCTAGCTCTTTGCCCCAAGACACCGTCATAGTAGCTACAGCGGCTTTAGATGCGGAATAATTTGTTTGCCCCATGTTTCCGGCGCGAGAAACGGACGAAATATTGATAATCACGCCATCGCTTTTGCTTTCAATCATTTGTTTAGCGGCTTCACGACCACATAAAAACGTACCTGTCACGTTTACATCAAGCACAGATTGAAACTGCTCTTTGGACATTTTGCTGACGACCTTGCCTTCTTTGACTTTCAGCAACATGCCATCACGCATAATACCTGCACTGTTGATCAAGCCGTTTAATTGGCCGAAGTCCATGCCTATGTCAGCAAACGCGACCTCTACTTCGGCTTCGTTGGTAACGTTAACCACATAATATTCAGCTTTAATGCCTAAGCTTCTTAGCTCTTTGGCAGCTTGTTCTAGCGGTTCTTTTTGCATATCAATTAATGCAACGCTTGCCCCTTGTTCAGCAACCTCTTGAGCCATTGCCCGGCCCAAGCCTTGAGCGGCACCGGTAATGGCGATAACAGATCCTCTTAATTGCATCTTGTCTTATCCTATTTTGTTGAAATCTATGTGTTAGTCGGCAACGCGTAGCTACTGTTTTTTATGTTGTGCTGAAAACAGCTCAAATATACTTGAGAAGTCGCGTAGACCGCTGCCTTGCATGCTATGCATGTTATATAAATTTTGCGCCATCGCCCCCATGGGCGTGCTGGAATGACTTTTAAGGGCGGTGTCTAACGCTAGGCCTAAATCTTTACGCATCAAATCCACCATAAAGCCACCTTTATAATCATTTGATGACGGGACATTGGGCATCACATCTGGGCAAGGGTTATATAATTCTAATGTCCAGTTCCGTCCTGAGCTTTGCAACATGATGTCTGACATCACCTTGGGATCAAGACCGTTATCAATGGCCATTTGCAGCGCTTCAGATGTACCGACCATCAACACAGACAACAGCATATTATTGCAAATTTTCGCAATTTGCCCGGCGCCATTTTGCCCCGCATGGAAGATGTTTTTCCCCATGGCGCTGAGTACAGGGTGCGCTTTTTCGTATGCGCTTTTGTCGCCACCGACAATGAAGGTTAGCGTGCCTGCTGCCGCCCCAGCGGTACCGCCGGAGACCGGTGCATCGACAAAATCAATGCCCTTTTCGGCCAAGGTTTTCCCTACCAATATTGAGGTTGCTGCATCAATGGTACTTGAATCAATGACGAGGGTGTTCTGCTCAAGCACGTCAATCAGGCCCCCTGTGCCGCGCTCGCTATCCCCCAAATATAAACCTTGAACATGCTTGCCCGCGGGTAGCATCGATATCACTATATCAGCGCCTTTCACCGCCTCTTCGGCGCTGGCAGCTGCCCTTGCGCCTTGGGTTTTCAACTCAGCAACTGTCTGTGGCACAAGATCAAAAACACAGACCTTCGCATTCGCTTTGAGTAAATTAGCCGCCATAGGCCCGCCCATATTGCCAAGGCCGATAAACGCAACAGAGTAATTTGATAGAGACATGCTTTATTCCTTATCTAAGTGACTTAATGGGTGTTCGGTGCCTTGCCACTGGCTATCGAAAAACCAAACCATTGTTTCTTTTGGCACTTGAGCAACGTTTGCGTAATGCCACTTAGGTTGATGGTCTTTGTCTACCAATAGTGCGCGAACCCCTTCTTGAAACTCGCCAAACTCGCCGCAACGACAGGACATAATCAACTCCATTGCAAAGCACTGGGCTAACGTCATACTTTGTCCGCGTTGTAACTGCTCAAATACCAAGTTCGCACTAATAGGCGAACCGGCTTGCAGTGTCTTTTGCGCCTTTGCTAGCCAGCGATCATCACCGGCATCTAATTGTAAAATCTGCTCAGCCACCTCTGCAGCTGTCTTTTTACTTTCCAACTGTGCCAACGATCCTTGCAAGGGTTGCACCTTTGACACAGGCAGCAGCGCTTGGTGTTGTTGATGTAAGTGGGCGCACATTACGCTTAGCTGATCTGCATTTGCCGCGCTATCATTACCCCACGGCAATTGTTCTAACCCCTCCAGCCACTGCGCTTTCATATCATTTGGCATGAAATAGTCAGCCATATTGACGTACAAGGCGTCAGCAGCATTCATACTCGCCCCTGTCATGCCTAGAAATAGGCCACAGCCCGGTGGCATATTATTTAAAAACCAGCTGCCTCCAACATCAGGATAAAGTCCAATGCTTATCTCAGGCATCGCAAGTCGAGAACTATCAGTGACGATCCGATGACTACCACCATTCATTAAGCCCATACCGCCTCCCATGACAATACCGGCTCCCCACACTGCGAACGGCTTAGCGTAAGTATGGATCAAATAATCCAGCTGATACTCTTGGGTAAAAAACGCCTGCAAGGACGCTGGTGTACTTTTGGGCTCATCGGCCATGGCGTTATGCATGGCCACTACATCGCCGCCTGCGCACAACGCTTTATCGCCACTACCATCTAATATCACCATGCAAATTGCTGGGTCTTGCTGCCACGTTAAAAGCTGAGGCATCAGTAACTGGATCATATCCATGTTCAGTGCATTGTGAGCACTAGGGCGATTAAGCGAAGCATGCCCTATTCGCATGCCACTGGTGGTAGTACGTTCTTGAAAAATAACGCTATCAGACACTATCTACTCCTATTCTTTATGGCAAAAATCCTCAATATTGAGGATTTTTATACTCGCTTTACAGTATGTTACCGGCGTCAGCTGCTAACAGACGGCGACCGACGATCATGCGCATGATTTCATTAGTGCCTTCGAGGATTTGATGCACACGTACATCTCGCACATGCCGCTCTAAGGGGTATTCTTGAATGTAACCATACCCACCATGAATTTGCAGGGCCTGATTACACACCTCAAACCCTACATCGGTGGCAAAACGCTTAGCCATAGCACAATACGCACTGCGCTCTGAGTCTTTGTTATCTAATTTAAATGCCGCCAAACGCACCATCTGTCTAGCCGCAACAAGCTCAGTGGCCATATCGGCGAGTTTAAATTGCAATGCTTGAAAGGCCGCTAATGGCTTACCAAATTGGGTACGCTCCTGCATATAGGCAGTGGCTGTATTCAGTGCTTGCTGAGCGGTACCAATTGAACAAGTAGCGATGTTCACGCGCCCACCATCTAAACCTTGCATAGCAAAACTAAATCCTTGGCCCTCTTCACCGAGTAAGTTAATTTGGCTGATACGCACATTATCAAAGGTGATCAAGCGTGTTGGCTGAGCGTTCCAGCCCATTTTTTCTTCCGCTTTGCCATAGACAACGCCCTTGGCATCCGCGGGTACAAGAAAAGCTGAGATCCCTTTAGGACCTTCACCGCCCGTGCGCGCCATGACCACCAGCACATCAGTTTCACCAGCGCCTGAAATAAACATCTTCGAACCGTTTAATACATACTCATCGCCATCTAACTTGGCGCTCGTGCGAAGGGCCGCGGCGTCTGAACCTGAGCCTGGCTCAGTCAAACAGTACGAAGCCAGTAACTTGCCTGTGACCAAATCAGGACACCACTTATCTTTTAATTCGGGCTTACCCCATTTGGCTATCATCCACGTTGCCATATTATGAATGGTCATCATGGCTGTGGTAGCCGTGCAACCCATGGATAACTGCTCGAATATAATCGATGAGTCCAAGCGGCTTAAGCCTAAACCACCGTCTTCTTCACTGGTGTACAAACCACAAAAGCCGAGTTCGCCCGCTTGCTGGATAACGTCTTTAGGAAAGTGGTGTTCTTTATCCCATTTAGCCGCGTTTGGCGCTAAGGCCTGCTCGGCGAATTGCCTAGCAGTGTCAGCAAAAGCTTGTTGATCTTCAGTTAAATCAAAATTCATAATTGCTCCTTACTTCAACTCAATGGTCATATTTGGACCGCTAGGAATATCGTTCTCAAACCAACGAGCTGTTACGGTTTTCGTTTCAGTATAAAAACGTACCGCCTGTTTACCGTAGGCATGTAAGTCACCGTAGAAAGAGTTCTTCCAACCAGTGAATGAAAAGAAAGGCAATGGCACAGGAATTGGCACATTAATACCCACCTGCCCAACTTCAATCTCGTGTTGATATTTACGCGCCGCAGCGCCGCTAGCAGTAAAAATTGATGTGCCGTTACCGAATGGGTTGCGGTTAACCAAGGCAATCGCTTCTTCAAGTGTGTCCACTGTCATGCAGCACAGTACTGGGCCAAAAATTTCTTGTTGGTAAATTTGCATATCAGCAGTCACACCGCCAAATACAGTGGGCCCAACCCAGTTGCCATCTTCATGGCCGGCTAGGGTAAAATCACTGCCATCGACTAAGCACTTCGCCCCCTCGTCTTTACCCTGCTGAATAAGCGACAATACGCGGGCTTTAGCTTGAGGGCTGATAAGCGGACCATAGGCTGCTCCATCATCATTCCACAATCCCGGCTTAACCTGGCCTATCATTTGAGCCAGTTCATCAATCCACTCACTTGCTGCGCCCACAAAAACCGCAACAGAGATGGCCATACAGCGCTGACCTGCAGCCCCTACTGAGGCGCCTACAAGATTGTTCAAAACTTGTTTTACGTTGGCATCAGGCATGATAACTGAGTGGTTTTTCGCTCCTGCAAAACACTGAGCTCGTTTCATATTGTCGGTTGCTGTCTTATACACATGCTGGCCCACAGGTACTGATCCGACAAAAGATACTGCGCGAACATCATCGTCACTCAGCAGCTTGTTCACTTGGTCTTTCCCCCCGTGCACCACATTCAACACGCCTTTAGGCGCGCCTGCTTCGATAAACAATTCAGCTAAACGCGTCGGTGTTAATGGGTCTTGCTCTGAGGGTTTTAAGATAAAGGTATTGCCACAAGCAACAGCCATCGGGAACATCCACAAGGGGATCATGGCAGGAAAGTTAAAAGGGGTAATGCCCAAGCACACACCCAGCGGTTGAATATAACTGTAAGTATCGATACCTCGGGCCACGTTTTCAGCGGTTTCGCCCATCATCATAGACGGCACATTCATGGCTTGTTCAACCACTTCAATACCACGCCACACGTCGCCTTTGGCATCAGCAAACGTTTTGCCCGTTTCACTGCTTAATATTGTGGCAATTTCGTCGTGGTTGTCTTTTAAAAGCTGTTGGTAACGCATCATGATGCGAGCGCGCTCAGGCGCTGGCACTTCACGCCAGGTTAGGAAGGCTTCTTTGGCACTGGCCACGGCTGCATCAATCTCGGCATCAGTGGCGATTGGTGCTTTGGCGATGACAGCATTATTGGCAGGGTTAGTAACGTCGATAAACTGTTTCGACTCAGATGAAATAAACTCACCATTGATAAGTAAAGGAACGTGTTGCATAAGTAGCCCTATTTAAAGTGCTTTGATTTTTACCGCAAACCAAAACTGTTAACGAAGTGTTAGCAAGATTATCAAATAATTTACCTTTACGTTAACGTCAATTCAATTATTTATTCTACAAACTGACAACTTCTGTATACATATTGGGTTGTTCTGCGGCACACTAAGCGACACTAACGGCCAATATAGAAAATCAAGATCCTAAGCTAATCTCTTGTTATGCTTCTGATTATGAAACAAAAAAACCATCTAGGAATGACCCCCTTCTATGTCTCTTAGCGATATAAAAGTCGCCATCGTTGAAGACAACGGCATGGCGCGTATTAATTTGCGCAATCATCTGATGGAGATGGGCTTCACTGAAGTGGGCTGTTTCAGTAATGGTAGAGAACTGAAAGCGCATGTTCGCCTAAGACGTGTCGATCTATTACTAATGGACTATCACTTAGGGCAAAACAAAAACGGCGTTGAGGTTGTTCAAGAGCTTCAAGAAAAAGGCCTACTTAAAAGCTCCACCAGCATAATATTTATTACCTCTGATCGCTTACCCATGATAGTGGGGCAGATCGTGGATGTGCACCCTGACGCATTGGTCATCAAGCCATACACCATACGCAGTATTGAAAAAAACATTTCTGTTTGTCTAAATTTTCATCATTACTTGCAGCCCGTTTTCAAGTTGATGGACGACAACGAGTTTGAGTTAGCACTCGACAAGCTGGTTTACATGCTTGAGCGCAATAGCCGCCCGCGCTTACACAGCCAAATGGTCAAATTGCAGGCTCGGCTGCTGATAAAGGTAAAGCGCTTTAAAGAAGCCGCTAGTGTCTACAATGATGTTCTGCGCAGTTCTGACAAAATCATTTGGGCCAGATGGGGGCTGATCCAAAGCTTGTATTTAGATGGGCAAATAGCGCAAAGCGAAGAAATGCTGTTAGAGCTGACCAATACCCAACTGACCAGCGACAAAGCACGAGAATGGTTAGCCAGAATTTGCATCGGCAATAACCAGTATGCTCAAGCAGAAGATCACATGAACGAAATTCGCGAAGGCGAAATGTCTGTGTCTGCGGCGCGTCTAAAGGCCTATATTTTTCAAGCGCAAGAACGAAACAATGAGGCAATTCAGTTGCTCGAAAAGAAACGTGAATCAAACCGCGGTATTCGAGAGCGCTATGACGAACTGTCTTTAGATTTGGCCCGCTGCTACTTGCAAGAAGCTGAAGGCAAAAGTGCCAATGAGCGAGATAAAACATTACAAGTCGCAAAGTTTTTGATTGGCTCTGCTGGGCGTAAAAATCTCGATCAAAAGCTGATTATTAAAAAAGACTTTTTATATGCCGCTGTTGCCGTGATGGGCGGTAATCTTGATAAAGCGTCCGAACTTTTACATCGCGAAGGTATGGATGACTTGGCCGACGTCGATGTAATACAAATGACCGATGCTATCACTGCTTGGAAAGGCATAGGCAATGATATGAAAGCGTCTGAAATACTGGCACTTTGCAAAGAACGGGTCGCCGAGCTTGATGATGGCAACGAAACCACTGTGGCTAACATGTTAGTGATTAAGCGTGAAGAGTCGATAGGCGAGCGCCGCCCTGAAGCCCTAAGCTTTAATAAAACCGGATTAGAATATTATATTAAGCACGAATACAAAAAAGCCACTCAACACTTTTATCAGGCTTATTTGTTGTTTCCTCGTGAAGTAGCTTTTAGCTTAAATTTACTGCAAAGTTTGGTAGAAGCTGAACAAGCAAAATATAAAAACGTCAATACAAAACAGTTCTTGTTAGAGCTGTCCCGCCGTCAAATGACCCCAAGTAATCAAAAAAGATTAGAAGAAATCACTAAGAAGGTTGAAAAAAAGCCTTCTATTTTCAATTGAAGAACGCGCTATCGCCCCCTCACTTGTTAATTAGAGTTTAGCTAGGTTAAGCAATAAACCGTTAATGTTAACCCTAGGTAAGTAGTGTTTGACTTTTGCGTTATTAACACAAACCATTCGAAACAACCGAACGGTAAAGTCGATTATTTGCGACAATAAATCTATTTTTTATTTTATTTCGTCCCTATTTAGTTATCACACATTAACTTAATAGAGGCCACACACATGCGTACTTTACTTATTATTATTGCTTTACTTAGCACCTATTTAACTAGCTCCAATGCTTTTGCTGCGAAGCAAGGGATCGCCGTTGATTACCTACTTGGCTCAGACGATATTCAAGGTGTGCGCCTGGCTTATCGTCCTTATGCCACCCAGCTAACTCAAATCAAATGGTTAGGTGACGTCGACATTTACTGGGAAGTCAGTATGAACTTTTGGGAAGTCGGTGCTGACAACCGCCACGAAACCAATTACGCCGTTGCTATCTCACCTGTGTTATCCAAACAATTTGCGACTATCGCGAACAAATACCCTCTTCGCTGGGAATTCGGTATTGGTGTATCACTTGTTGAAGATACCCGCTTTGCAGGTAAAGATATTGGCTCGCATTATCAATTCGAGGACCGACTCGGACTTGTTACCGACTTTGGCGAAAACATGAACCAATCTATTGCCCTTCGGTACATGCATTATTCCAATGGTGGTTTAAACACCCATAATCCAGGCGTAGACTTTTTGAATGTCTCTTATGCAGTGTATTTTTAGTTTTGCTTAAACAGAACCGACTAAAGCACTCGCCCAGCACTTTCGTGGGCGAGTCACTTAGTGTCAGTTATTAATTAGACTCACTGTGCTTATTTTTTGGCAGTTTTTAAGCTTGCGGCATAATCGCTCGCTTGCTGCAATACCCGCAAGGCGTTACCGCCCCAAATGTCCGCTAAGTCACTTTTGCTATAGCCTTCGTCTAGTAAGCGTTTGGTTATCTTTGGCAAATTGACCACATCCATCATATCGTCAACACCACCACCACCATCCCAATCGGCACCAACACCCACGTGCTTAGGGCCGACTATTTTCAGCGCATGTAAAAAGTGCTCCATGTAAACTTCAAAAGAGGCCTTAACTGCAGGGTGTTCATGTTCTATTTCCCGGCGCTTTTCAAGAATAACACTGCGCTCACTACCCTCTTTGACCAATTTCATTAGCCCGCCAAATGCTGCTTTACGCTCTGGATCCGCTGGTAATTCTTCAAGGTACTCACTGTATGCATTCATCTGAATAACGCCGCCGGACTCAGCTAGCTGTTTAAGCAAAGCATCGTCAACATTTCGCGGATGATCGTAAATCGCTTTACTGCCGGTGTGCGATAAAATAATCGGTGTTTTTGACAAGCGGATCATATCTTTAACCGTTACGTCATGGGCATGAGAGCCATCAAGCACAATCCCTAATCGATTGGCTTCAGCCACCAGTTTTTCACCTAGTGGTGACAACCCATCCCATTTGGTGCCAGCTGGATCTGTTGAGCTGTCACCAAATTGGTTATTTTTAAAATGCACCGGACCTGCCATACGCAAACCAAATTTATAGAAGGTTTCTAGCAAACTAATATCAGTGCCTAATGGATAGGCGTTTTCCATACTCATATACACAATATGTTTGCTGTTCTTCTTAATCTTTTCGGCATCAGCAGATTCGGTGGCAAATTCAAACACATCAGGGTTGGCCGCTACCATGGTGCGTATCGCCAACGCTCTTAGTAACGCGGTATCTCTACTTTGCTCATAGCCTGTGCTGGTTAATTCGCCTTGAGGAGAATAAACAGCCCAAAAGCCTCCATCTAACGCCCCTTCTTGCATGCGCGGTACATCAACCTGAGAAAAGTCGTGGTCGTAGGTGTGACGCTCAAGAATATCAAAACCCGGCACCACTAGGTTCGCTGGGGTGTCTAGGTGAGAGTCCAGCGTCACTAAACCACGTTGAATAGCGGTTGCTTCCTCGATTGAAACGGCGGCAGTTGCGCTATGACAACAAAGCAAACCGAGGGTAATAGAAAGCAGCTTTTTATTAAAATAATACATATGTTTACTCATATTCATTAGAAGGTCACGCTCAAAGAAGCTTGAAAATTACGCGGGTTAAGTGGACGATAAAATGCCGAGTCGACAAATGCAAACGACAGCACTTCTTCATCAAATATGTTGTCCACGTTAAAGCGAAGACTCACGTTTTCTGGCATACCAAAGAGGTTCACGCCTCCAAAATCCAAGTACGCACTCACAATGGTGTAACTGTCCATGGTGTAAGTTTCAGCGTAATCAGTAAAACGACTACCGGTATATTTCGCCGACATATTGGCCACAAGCCACTCAGTAGGCTCATAGGTAATACCAGCGGTCATTAACCATTTAGGGCTATCAGCTAAGCGGCTGCCTTCGGGGTTGCTACCGAAGCCATCAACCAAAGATGCATCTTTGTAGGATATGTTAGCGTTCAAATACAATTGCTTGTTAAATGCCGCAGGTTGATACACACCACTTAACTCAAAACCGTATGCTTGTGATGCGCCGCCATTGATATAAAAGCTTTCAGGCTGCTGGGTAGCGGGATTAAATACATTGCTGGCAAATAGACGGTTATCAAAACGCGTGTAAAACAGCGCCAATGCGGCATTAAAGGTTTCTTGATTGGTACGGTACCCCATTTCAAAGTTGTCTGCCTCTTCACCCTCAGGTATTTCAGGCTCAAAACTTAAAGCATTATCGTAAATATCGTCAGTGCCGTTGGGTAAAGCATAGTTTTTAGAGTAAGAGGCAAAGATTTGGTCAGTGTCGTTTACGCTATACACAGCGCCGATAGAAGGTAAAAAGTGGTTACTGAATTCACCGCCAACAGATTGCGCGCCGTAACCAGCTTCACTGTTAATTTCATAGTCGGCATAATCACGATAGCCGTCCAAAGTGTAATCTACGCTCAAAGACTTAATGCCAAGCTCTAGCTTCAAGGCATCATCAAGCAGGCTGATGGTGTCTTTTAGATATAGCTGAGTGGTTTCTCGCACTGCCGTGTAGTCTCGTCGATAATAAGCAACTTCATCCCAAAGTACCTCGCCATCGGCACTGCCACCGGTTTTGTTCAAGCGTTGCTGCGTGCGGTTGTAGGTGTCTTTTTCTCGCCAACCACCGAACTCAATCACATTGCTTTCAAGCTCTAAAGTGAAATCAGTGACAAACCCTTTGCGATCACCACCAACGGATGAAAGACCGTATTGCACACCCCGTGGATGCACAACATCTAGCCCAGCAGTCGCTTGGCGCTGATAAATACTTAAAGTGTTGCTGTATGAATCAGGCGATACGCCGTATCCGTCTTTGTCTTCAAAATAATAGGTGCCAGCGAATAACAGATTGTCAGTTAAATAGGTTTCAAGCTGCAAGGAATACAACTGGTCATCTCGTACGTTGATTCTGTCTTCATAGTAACTGGTACAGTTGCTACCAGTGAATACGGGCGTGAAGTCGCTATCGTCAATAGCGCCATCTTGATTAAAATCATACACTTGTGGCATCGCTGCGATACAACCTTCAGGTATCGACTCTAAATAGCTGTAGTAGTAATCATCTTCAAATGTTGCTTCGGTAGCAGAGGGGGAGTCATAGTCAAAAAAGTCATTGGCGACATAATTAAAAGTCAGTTTGCTATCAGCACTAAAGGCATAAACCGCTTTTGCCTCTATATGTTCTCGGTCAATGGTGCCTGGGCCTCGCCATAAATCACTGTCGGTCTTTGAGCGACTAACAAAAGCTTTGAAACCATTTATGTCGCCAGTTTCTAATTTAATAAATGAGCGCTGAAGGTCGTCGTCACCCACTGTCAGTGACATCATGCCACCCATTTCATCTGACGGGTCTACTGAATAATAAGACGCAATGGGCCCCAGTGTAGAATAGCTAGGGGCTGACACATCCCCTGCCCCCGGTGAGGCGACCACTGACGCTAAGTTTTCGTTGTCAACATATCTGAAAATAGGGCTACCGCCAAAAGCGTCTGAACGCCCCATTGGCACGCCATTTAACACAAAGCCCATTTGGCTTAAGTTAAACGCACGTACATTTACTGAGTTACCAAATTCATATAATCCCAAAGCGCCATCCGTTTGCACATTGAACCCAGGCAGACTCTCGAGCATTTTTAAACCTGAAATACCGCCAGGGGCTGACAACAGTGCTTCGCGGGTGACAGCCAAGGTATTGGTTACCTCGCCTGTGCCAATAGCCACTTCTGTTTCTGAAATTCGACGCCCCATGACCTGAATTTTCTCCGGTGCATCTTCAAGCGATGTGTCTTCAACCTCTTGGGCTAAAACAGGATTAACAGTGAATAACGCGGCAAGCGACACGCTAAGTAAAGTAGGACGAAATGACGGGGTAGCTCTTTTCATGTGTGTGGTTCCTATTTATTTACATTGGTGTTGCTTTGTGGGTGTGCCTCCTTCTTCGAGGAGTGACACAAATCAACTCAATAAACGTACCAACTTCATTGAATGCACCATGAGAGAACCAGCAGGCGAGTGAAACCGCGCATTTTTATTGCGATTGACGACAGATCTGACAAGCGAAGGCCGTTAACACCTGAGAATATTCTGAGCAATAAAATCACGAGGCATGGTTCGCCTGCACCACAAAAGAATAAAAACGCACCACAAAAGCCAAATGTAACAAATAATAAATTCGAGTAATTTTATTGGCTAAAGCCGCGTGTTTATTAGCATCAGCAAGGTCGAACCAGTTCTAAAAGTGATTGCGCGGTGCATAAAACAAGTCGAAACTGAGCCAATAATTGATGTAAGTCATAGCCCTATACTTCATAACGGGCTATCGATCTATACCCGTAAACTTAAAGGTATGGCAAAACACCAATTATCATTTCACAACTTAGCGATAGGGATCGCTCACATCGACTAATAAAAAGGGAACATAATGCAACACACACACACACTGCGTGACCAAATCAGGTCTGTTACAACAAAAACATTTAAATATTCACCCATTGCACTTTGTCTTGCTGCGGCCACTAGTTCAGTCAATGTGCAAGCACAAGACAATGGCCCTACTGCGACTCAGGACACCGCCCAATATGAACGCGTTATTGTAACGTCTCGTAAACGCTCAGAGTCCATGAATGACGTGCCTATCAGTATTAATGTGGTGGGCGAAGACTTAATTGAAAATTTAGGGGCGGTAGATTTCACTGATTTACTCGGCGTAGTGCCAAGCTTAACCGCCTATGAAAATGGTCCAGGACGCACGCGCTTGTCTATTCGCGGTGTCGCAAACGGGGGCGGTAATGACAACGATACCCAAAACCAAGAAACGGTTGGTATTTACCTAGATGAAATCCCCATTTCAATGGGCGGTATGAACCCAGAACTAGCATTATTTGACTTAAAACGTGTTGAAGTGCTGCGCGGTCCTCAAGGTACTTTATTTGGCGCAGGCTCGATGACAGGGACAGTGCGCTTGGTTTCTAACGACCCAGACCTATCGAAATTCGAAGGTAAATACGAACTCAGCGCATCAAAAATAGAACATGGTAGTAATAATAAATCAGTTAAAGCTTTGGTTAACGTACCTATTATTGACAACGAACTCGCAGTGCGTGTTAGCGGCTATTACTTAGATAATGGTGGCTATATTGATAACAGTTTAACCGGTGAAAAAAACCTGAATGACGGGTTATCCAAAGGTGCCAAGCTCTCTGCATTGTACATACCGACCAACGAATTGAGCGTTGAATTTAGCTACATCCACCATGATTATTCAGACGACGGACGCCCAGTTGATATAGATTCAACGCCACTGTTTGTGCGTGATTACCCGTCGTTTGATGGTTTTGACGACACTATGGATATCGCTAACCTCACCCTCACTTACGATCTAGACTGGGCTGAACTTACCAGCTCATCGTCTTATTTTGACCGTTCAATCGTCAATCCTCGCTCACTTGATTTGCTATTTGAATCTGCATTGCCTCCGGGGATCACCCCTCATGAACTCATCGACTTTACCGATTCTGAGGTATTCGTACAGGAGCTACGTTTAGCTTCCACCACCGACAGTGATTTGCAATGGACAGTGGGCGCTTATGCTGACAAAAAAGACGTATTTTATGAGAATACCTTTCCTGTGCCCGGCGCTGACGCCATCTTAGGCGTGCCGTCTTCTGCGTTTGGTGCGCCAGAGGATCACTTATTCTACGGTTTTGATGACTTAACCGTTAAGACCTATGCCTTGTTTGGTGAGCTTTATTACGATATCGGTGATTTGTCTATAACTGCGGGCTTACGCTACTTCAACTGGGAGCAAGAAATTGAATTTTACCAATCTGGTTTGTTTAATGGTGAAGCCAACAGCGACACTCGCCCTAAAGGCAAAGTTGATGGTTATAACCCTAAATTGAATGTGTCTTATCACCTAAATCGCGACAATCTCATCTATGCTCAAGCGGCTAAAGGCTTTCGCTACGGCGGTATCAATGGGGCTATTCCTGAATCAGTTTGTGCCGATGAACTAGCACAAGTAGAGCGTGATGGTGGCGATACGCGTTTCTTCGACCCAGATGAAATCTGGAACTACGAAGTCGGTGTAAAAGGCAGTGACACCCAAGGTACGGTTAGCTACAACGCGACCTACTTCCACATTGACTGGAGTGACATGCAAACCAGTCGCAGCTTTGAGTGCGGATTTGGTTTTAAAGAAAATGTCGGTGATGCCACCAGTAAAGGCGTTGAACTTGAAGTAACCGTTAAACCCCTCGATGGGCTCGTGTTATCAGCAGGCGGGGCTTATATCAACACCACTTTAGATGCCGATGTGCCAAACTTAGATGCACAAAAGGGAGATGCTGCGCCCTTCGTGCCTGAAATTTCTTTTACGACATCAGCTGAATATTCTACTGAGTTAAATAAAGATCTCGAAGGATTTGGTTGGGTTAACGTACAGTACACGGATGACCGCTCTACTGAATTCAGCGAGCAAAACTCCAACTATCGTAAAATGGATGCGTACACAGTCGCAAACATGCGCTTAGGTATACGCTTTTCTGGTTATGAGATATCGTTGTTTGCAAACAACATGTTTGATGACGACGGTGTAGTGCGTGCTATTGGTCGCCCTCCGTTTGATCCGCCAGCGAGTATTCGTGTCACTCCGCGTACGATTGGCATGACGTTCAGAGGCGGGTTCTAGCTTTTTACGTTATCAAGCACTAGGCAATGTCCAGCTAATACGATGTATTATCTGGATATTACCTAGATTTCACCTAAACAACGCTCTTGCTCTGTATTTTCTAGTAAATAAATACAATGGCAAACGCGCAAAAACGTATAGTTACACCGAATCTATTTAACAGGGAGAAACACATGCTTTTTCACTCACTGCGATCAAGTACCATACAATGCATTTTCACGATATTACTCTGCTGCTCATTTACTGTAACGGCCAGCAGCGAAAGTAAATCTGAGGCAACGCAAGCCGTTAACCAAGTCCTTGATGGTTTACACCAAGCTGCCAGCCAAGCCGATTTAGACAAATACCTTGGTTCTTTCACTCAAACAGGCGTATTTATGGGCACTGATGATTGGGAACGCTGGACACGCCCAACAACCTTAGACAAATACGTAGCAGAGCGCTTTGCAGGCGGCACCGGCTGGACATATAAATCGGTAGAGCGACACATCAACTTTTCAGAACAACAAAACATCGCTTGGTTCGACGAAATCACTGTGTCACAAAAATGGGGCCGCTTTAGAGGAACCGGCGTACTGATAAAAGACAACGACCAGTGGAAAATAGCCCATTACGCGATGTCAGTACTCGTCCCTAATGAAGCATGGGAAAAGGTCGCCGAAATCAACATTAAAACGTTTGCTGAGCGTCAAAAGAAATAGTAAATCAGTTTTACACATGTGCGAAACACGCTCTAACCGCTCATGTGGCCTGACGCCTAAAACTGGGGAAACTAGCAAAATGAGCATCAAACTTATAATTAAGCTTGATGCTCAAATAAAGGCGGAAGCTTCACATCGTCCTTGTCTTTTTCTCATGTAAACGAACCTAATACATCCCCTTACATATTCAGAAAAAGGCTACATAACAGTCTGCATTAAAACGAGCTACTTTCCCCATACAAAAGAAAATGACATCTCTCATAGAGAGCTTAAATTTTGCTTTCTAATTCAGGAATGCTGACAAAAAGCGCCTTATCACTTTCACCAGCATAAACTTCAAATTTACCTCTTACCGGTTGCCATAACCGATTGTAGTTGTAACAAAATAACGACCGTAGCAGTGGAATATCTACCTCTTTATTTGCAACCAAACCAGCTATCATTTTATAAAATGCTGCCACACGATTCAGTGCTATAAGGTCGTCCTTAGTAATCGTAGATAGCTCTTTACTTTTGCTTTCTAACTGAATTTCGTTAACCAAATCTTCCCAGTTGTAGCGGTTGTTTGGCAAATTCAAAAACTTTTCCCACATATACATACGCGCCTTCACAAACGTATGGTCTTGGTCAAAGTCCCGTGCAAGTTGCAATGTATTATTGATTCGCCGATTTCGCCGATTAATGTGTAAGTTAACAATAACAGCGATCGTTCCCACGGCAGTGGCAAGACCTGTAGATACAAATATCGCAATATCACTACTCATTTGACCTCCTTGTTCACACTATTTATCAAATATTGGATCTTATAATGGCATTATATTGCATTACAGACTCATTTCTTCTTCGCTTGAATGGAATAATGACAGTAGATTAGTAAAATCGAAATAGCCTGAACTATGTATTAGTTTAATTCTATTCAACGTCAACCTTTCTACAAAATAGATCAGCTCTCGTTTACGCCGACACTCGATTTATATCTGATGAGTATACTTCACAATCCAATCACTCACGGAGTATCTACGCCAAACTAGACGAAGAAAATGTCGCTATGAAGTTTCAAAATCAAGGCATTGGCCGAGTTGCTATGGTGCTTGCGCTACATGAAATTAAGCAAACAGCGGGCTTACGAGAAATAGAGATTTGCTATAACCCTAGCAACCCTGTGGCTGAGTCATTTTACCAAAGCTTTGGCTTTCATGAAGTCGGGATGGATGACGACGATGAAGACATGCTGGCGATCATTCACCTATAGCGACTTAACACCAAAGATGTGATCTAATGCGGATTGATATAACAAGCATGAGCATGATGGTATTCATCATGCTCACACCTATTATTTAATGAGGTGGTATAAATGCGAGTTGAGCAACGCTTTTGATACGCTACTCAGGCAAAGTAATATTCAACTCTAATACAGAACAATCATCGTTGTTATCCAGCTGAACAGTCACTTGATCTTCTTCGATGTTGACGTATTTACGGATCACATCCATGATCTCTTTTTGCATCAGAGGCAAATAATCAGGTTGCTGTCGCTTACTACGTTCGTGCGCAACAATGATCTGCAAACGTTCTTTTGCTAGTGATGCGGAGCTTTTTTTCTCTTTTTTCAAAAAGTAATTAAAAATGCTCACTATTTACCTCCTAGTAGTCGCTTCAAGAATCCTTTTTTCTGTACTTCAAGAAAACGGTGCTCCATTTCCTCGCCGAGCAACCGTGACACTGCATCAAGGTAAGCTTGGCCGGCTTCTGATTCTTGATCCAAAATAACTGGTGCACCTTGGTTAGATGCTTTTAATACTGCTTCTGACTCTGGAATAACACCCAGCAAAGGAACAGCAAGAATATCTTCGACATCAGCTACGCTAAGCATTTCTGCTTGGGCAACACGCTCAGGGTTATAGCGCGTTAACAACAAGTGTTCTTTTACCGTGCCGCCCTGCTCTGCCTTAAGTGATTTGCTTTGCAAAATACCTATGATCCGGTCTGAATCTCGCACTGATGACACTTCAGGGTTAGTCACCACTATGGCTTCATCTGCGAAATACAAGGCCATTTGTGCGCCTTGTTCAATACCCGCTGGCGAGTCACAAATAATGTATTCAAAGTCCTTTGCTAAGTCTTCTAGAACCGTTTGTACGCCTTCCATGGATAACGCATCTTTATCCCGCGTTTGTGAAGCAGGCAAGATGAACAAACCTGGGGTTCGCTTGTCTTTGATCAAAGCTTGGTTAAGGGTCGCTTCTTTTTTGATCACATTCACGAAATCGTATACTACGCGTCTCTCGCAGCCCATGATCAAATCAAGGTTACGTAAACCCACATCGAAGTCGATCACCACGGTTTTAAAGCCACGCATTGCCAAGCCAGTTGCAATCGCTGCGCTTGAAGTTGTTTTACCTACGCCACCTTTACCGGACGTTACTACAATAATTTTAGCCACTACATTCCCTCTTTAACTGTATTGGTCAACCCACTTTTGTTAGGTGTATGCCGCATACCTAATGATGCGCTAAATAGCACTGACCTGAATGGATTCACCGTCTAAATATGCATGCGCCGCTTCTTTCCAGCAAAGCTCACGCAGTTTTTCATTCATAACGAAGTAACCCGCAATAGACACCAGCTCAGCTTCCATCTGCCGACAGAACACTCTTGCGTCTGTATCGCCTTTAACCCCAGCTAAGGCCCGTCCGCGCAATGGACCATACACATGAATATGACCATCGGCTAACACTTCTGCACCTTCGCTAACTGCCGCCATAACGATCAAGTCGCAGCCTTCTGCATACACCTGCTGGCCCGAGCGTACCGGTTTGGTTATCACTTTACTCGGGCGAAATGCCGGAGCAACCTCCACAACAGGTTGTTTCTTTTCAGCTTTTACTGGCGCAGCCTGAGCCGGCTCAGCAGGTATCTCTGAACTTTTAGATTTAGAGGCAGGCAGTGATGCAAGACCCAAGCCCATAATAGTGTACCTAAGCTCAGTCGTTGCGCCTCTGCATGCGATGGGTTGTAAACCCTGTTCGCGACACACAGTAACAACGTGCTCGAGCTGCTCATCCTCAAGTTGCCCCTCAAAAGAAGCTAAATTAAGCACCAAGGGTGACGCATTAAAAAACTGCGGAGCCGTGTCGATTTTTTGCTTTAGTTGAGCAGGAAACAAATCCGCTGAGTAAGACTGAAGATCCATCACCACTGCGGTAAACGCAGTGCCTTTCATCTGAAAACACACTTTTGCCATTGGGCAACCTTAACCTACGAATAAAAATCAACGTACTTGGATATTGATAATTCAGCTTAAATTAGCCAGCTTTTATTCCACAAGTACAAAAACTGGACGACACTTTAACAAATAGATTTAACATCAGGAAATGAAACTACAAGAAGAATGAAAGATTTATGCCGATATCGCCAAAGTCATCGACTTAGCGGCTTTTTAGCGAATGTTAAGCGTTTAAAAAAGCAGTTTCGTATCAATTCGGTAACACTAAACCAAACCTGCTATGCCAATATTCGGGCTAACATATATAGGTGATACACAGGTGAACTTCTGACGGCACGTTAATCACGCATTCTTTTTTGCGACCCCAGCCAATAATCAATACTTGATTAGGGTGCGGGTTTCTATGCTTTTACGCGGAACAGCCGCCTTTACATCACTGGTCATATCCAGTGCACTATGCGCCAAATGCGGCAGGCCGGTGTTGTCATAAATATTAAAAATAATCGCTTCATCAGGCGTCATTTTTGATTGGTAGAACCATTCATGCTCTGGGTTTGCAGCCACCCCTAGGATTTGCCCCTGGCGATCTGGATAAATCAATTCAATGTTCATCCAGTCCTTAGCCAGCATGGAACGAGGACGAATAAACCCTAATGGTGATGACAAAACAGGGTACTGCACTGGGCGCCACACATTCACAAAACCAAAATGCCCTTGCTGGAACTGAGCAGCACGTTCAGCTCCTAATATATCGACTAGGCGTTTCTCGACGCTGGCTTGCGTGTAGTCATTATGCACATTACGCGCAGGTCTGCGCGTAGCGTTTGGGTCATCAACGCGCACAGTGTGATCAAACACTAGCACCTCTTTCGCAGCGATTTCTTGCTTAAGTAACTGTGCTAACTCTTGTTCATATACGGCTTTCCAGCTGTGTCCATTTTCAAATTCATCCACCTTCGATTTTGCCGTTACAAATAAGATCCCATCCTCAGCAAAATTCACGGCGTTTGCTTGATTCCGTAAATCTCGCACCTTCACTTGAGTAGCAATCAACTCAGGAGAAATAAGATTACCAACAATACCATCAACGTCGAAGTGAAACGCTTGGGGAGCATGGCTTCTCACATGATAATTTACTGTTGCAGTTGTCACAGGCTACTCCTTGATGCGCTAATGTTGGAAATGGGCAAACTCTTTATAAGGGTGGGCAAATATAAATAGTTTGATGGGATGAATAAACACCAAGCCTGTTAAAACAGAATATGGAAAACAATGATAATTGGGGTTTCCGGCGCAGCATAACAAAATTAGCAATAAGCCAACTAACAGGTGCTCTATTCATGAAAAAAAGTACCAATCTGGTAGTCAAGTCTATAAAAAAGGGATGCATGTTTTTTAGCACGAAATTCAGGAGATAGGGATGACAAACATCAGAGTCAAAACGCGCATCACAGATATGCTGGGCATTGAAAAACCAATCATACAAGCAGCAATGGGCTGGATTGCTCGCTCACAACTTTCTTCGGCGGTATCTAACGCGGGTGGCATGGGGATTATCGAAACAAGCTCAGGTGAGCTTGATGCTATTCGAGAAGAAATTTTAAAGATGCGTGACCTGACTGACAAACCTTTTGGTGTGAACATCGCCCAAGCGTTTGTGCGCGATCCTAAGATACTGGATTTCATCATCGACCAAGGCATAAAATTCGTCACCACCTCAGCCGGTGATCCCACCAAATATACCACTCAACTTAAGCAAGCTGGACTCACGGTATTTCACGTTGTGCCTAATCTTAAAGGCGCGTTAAAAGCTGTTGAAGCAGGCGTCGACGGGCTCATCGTGGAAGGCGGCGAAGGCGGTGGTTTCAAAAACGCTGACGATGTATCAAGCATGGTGCTCATCCCACAAGTGTGTGAAGCGGTAAACGTGCCAATAGTCGCCGCGGGCGGCATTATGGATGGGCGCAGCATGGCAGCAGCCATGGCACTCGGGGCAGAAGGTGTACTAATGGGAACGCGCATTTTGAGCGCGATAGAAAGCCCAGTTCACCAAAACTGGAAAGACGCCATCATCAAGGCTGATTCCACTGACACTGTATTTCTAAATCGCACGGGCCCAGGCCCTGCCCTTCGGGCGCTGCGTACTGAACGCTCAACCCGTATTTTGAATGAAGGCTCAGCAAATATTTTCAGCGAGTTTCAAGACACCCAAGCCGTCTATTTTGGCGGTGACTTAGAAGCAGGAATAGCCCTAACAGGCCAAGTCGCCGGGCGTATTAAAGAAACAAAATCGGTCAAGCAAATATTTGATGAAACGCTCACTGAGTTTGGCGAAGTAACAGGCCGGTTGGCAGCATTAAGCACACACTAATGAGGCAATTAATCGCATCTCCCTTAGAACAAAGAAACGTAATCTAAATACTAGCAGTGCTTTCACTCTATTTTGCTAGTAAATTTATGACCTATGCGTAATAGTTGAGCGCCATTGAGGCGCTCTTTTTCAAAGTTTTAGTTATATACAGCACTCGTGTTTACGTTTAAGCGTCGGGCTGCACGTCTGGTGCGGCGTCCTTAAACGCTTGGATCCCATTGCACTTATCATAAACAGCCATAATTTTGTCGAACTTTGCCATTGGTTGTTTAAATCTTAGTGCGTTGTAAACCTGAGGGATCAGGTACACATCAGCCATAGTGACGTCGTCCCCAAAGCTAAATCCGTTTTGCCCTAAACTTTTCTCTATACTGGTAAACCCTAGGTCTATCCAGTGCTGATACCAAGTCGTCTTGGCATCACTTTCAACGTTTAGGTTTTCTGTCAGATAATTGAGCACCCGCAAGTTATTCAGCGGGTGAACATCACAAGCAATGGTATTCGCCAAAGCTCGTACCTCGGCTCTTTGCATCGCATCCTCAGGGTACAATGCATTTGCTGGGTATACCTCTTCGAGCCATTCAAGAATGGCAGTGGACTGCGTGATGAACTGCCCTTTGGGAGTTTGTAATGTTGGCACCAGCCCCTGGCCATTTCGGGCCAAATTCGCCTCACTCCGCTGTTCTGATTTTATTAAATTGACCCCAATATGCTCATACTTAATGCCTTTCAAATTAAGCGCTATACGCACACGATAGGCGGCAGAAGAGCGAAAATAACCAAATAACTTCATACAAACTCCCTAAGGTAGTGTCATATTAACGAGCGGGTAAAACCGTGCTCACAACTTCACCAAAACCGATTCGCGCAGCATTTTCGTTAGCACACCAACCACGAATAAAGATTGAATCTCCGTCTTCAATAAAGGTTCGAGTTTCACCGTTACTTAGGGTCAGGGTCTTTTTCCCCCCAACTGACAACTCAAGCATAGAACCACCTTCACCCGGCTCTGGGCCTGATTGAGTGCCGCTGCCAAGTAAGTCACCAGGGCGCAAATTACATCCGTTCACTGTATGGTGGGCAACGAGCTGAGCCACAGTCCAGTAGGAATGTATAAAGTTTGAAGTGGCAATACTTTCAGGTGCTTGACCATTTTCACGCATTTTCTGAGTCTGAATAAGCACTTCAAGGTCGATATCAATTGCGCCTTGGCTACTATTTTGTTCCGAAGACAAATACGTCAATGGTTGAGGGTCATCTGCCGGGTGGCTAAAGGCCGCTCGATAGGGTGCCAACGCTTCCATGGTGACAATCCAAGGGGAAATTGTGGAGGCAAAGCTTTTAGACAAGAACGGCCCTAAAGGTTGGTACTCCCACGCTTGGATATCTCGTGCTGACCAATCGTTAAACAAGCAAATACCAAATATATGTGCTTCGGCTTCCTCAATGGGTACCGATTGCCCCAATTCATTTCCCGAGCCCATAAAAATGCCCAGCTCTAATTCATGATCTAATCGCTTACATGGGCCAACACTGGGTTGCTCAGCATCGGGGGCTTTGGTTTGTGATACCGGACGATGAAAGTTTTGCCCTGATACGCCAATAGATGAGGCGCGCCCGTGGTACCCAATTGGGATCCACTTATAATTGGGTAACAAGGGGTTATCTGGGCGGAACAGCTTCCCTACACTGGTAGCGTGATGAATAGAGGTATAGAAGTCGGTGTAGTCACCAATCGTACAGGGTAAATTGTATTCGGCATCCGCCTGTTCAACTAGGCAGTTTTTTAATGCAGACTCAAGTGGCGAGCCCTTTGTTAACGCTTTAGATAATGCCAGGCGCAAAGCGCCCCAAGCTTCTTTGCCCATAGCCATAAACTCATTCAGCGTCGAATTAGCACACGCTACAGCGCCTTTTTGCGCCAAATCAGTCAACACCTGCGCTTCACTGAGCTTTTTTAGATCGACAATTTTATCACCGATCGCCACGCCGCCTCTGAATACTTCATCGCTTTGCTTTCGTCTAAAAATGGCAAACGGTAAATTCTGAATACCAAAATCGCAGCCTTGTTGATTAGCAGATGTCACCCAGCTAGAAAGGTGGATATCGTGAGTTTCATTGATCGAATACATAATTTTCACCTTTTATTTTTGCTCTCTAAAATAGTTTTTCAAATTGCTATAGCACGCATGGTACTCGCGCTGGCGCGTAGTACTTTGCAATGCAAATTCAGTTGGTTCGAAGATAAATCGTGACTCAAACATAAAGGCCATCGTATCTTCATAACGTTGCGGCTTTAAATCTGCGTTTGAGGCCTGCTCAAACACCACGGCTTCGGGCCCATGGGGTGTCATACAGTTATGTAAGCTTGCCCCACCTGGCATAAATCCGTGCTCTTTGGCGTCATACACTCCTTCAATTAAGCCCATAAACTCGCTCATTAAGTTTCTGTGATACCAAGGTGGTCTAAAGGTGTTTTCAGCTACCATCCAGCGAGGCGGAAATATAACGAAGTCTAAATTAGCGGTTCCCTCGGTATCGGTTTGTGAGGTTAACACGGTAAAAATAGAGGGATCAGGGTGATCGAAACTCACGGTGTTCATGGTATTAAAGCGCGATAAATCATATTTATACGGATAAGACGTGCCCACCCATGCCACAACATCTAGCGGGGAATGATCTAAGTCACAAACAAACATGCCACCGTTGAATTTACACACCAATTCAAAATCACCGTCTATGTCTTCGTAGGCCGCAACGGGGGCTTGAAAATCCCGCTCATTAGCAAATCCATTTGAGCCCACTGGGCCTCGCTCAGGCAGTATCATTGGTGCACCATAATTCTCTGCGATATAGCCTCGCGCTGTGCCATCAGGAAGATCCACACGAAACTTTATGCCTCGGGGAATAACGCAAATCTCGCCCGGTGCTATGTGTAAAATGCCGCTTTCAGTATGTAATAGCAGCGCCCCTTGCTGTGGCACAATAAGTAATTCGCCATCTGCGTTATAGAAATAACGGTTCTGCATGGATTGATTAGCAGCATATACATGCACACCTACACCTTGCACGCCGACACTGCCGTTCGCGGCAAGAGTGACTAGCGAACTCACAAAGTCAGTAGGTTCTTCAGGCATAGGGAGCGGATCCCAGCGAAGCAAGTTTGGCGGTGATGGCACCTCAGTGATAGGCCCACTGCGCATCAAACCTTGAGGAAATGGACGATAATCGCTTTGCGCCGCAGACGGGCGAATACGGTAAAACCACGTACGACGATTTTTATCACGAGCCATGGTAAATGCAGTCGTACTAAACTGCTCTGCATATAATCCAAAAGCGACTTTCTGTGGGTTAAACTGCCCTATGGGCAGTGCCCCCTCTTTAGCTTCAGTCTCAAACTCGTTTCCAAATCCATTGAGGTACTGTAATTCATCTGGACGGATCATATTTTCTCCTTAGGGCCCACTTACTCTGTACTAACTATCTACGCTGTGCAGACAAATGATTTTTTAATTAAGCTGTGTAATTTTTTAGTGTTTACTCGCGGCTTGAATACCGATCCCAGTTTCAGACGTCACATACTGCTCTTCAAAGCTTGCACGCTCTTTCGCAGCTGATTCACTTTTGTCGCTTACGGAGAAATACCAAATCGACAAAAAGGCGAGTGGAACGGATACAATGGTCGGGTAGGCATAAGGAAACAGTGCTTCATCCATGCCCATGATATCGACCATGACCTGTGGCCCAAGCACGATAAATAACAGAGAACTTGCCAAGCCAACCACCAACCCAGCGATGCCACCTTTGGTGGTCAAGCCTCGCCAATACATGGCCAATATAAGTACAGGTGCATTGGCACTAGCCGCAATAGACATGGCTAAGTTAGAGATGAACACCACATTTTGATGCTCAAATACCAAGCCGAAAATTACCGCCAAAACGCCCATTGCAATCACCGATAATTTTGAGACCAACATCTCTTTTTCTTCTGTGACATCACTTTTCGCAAATGTGCCAGCGTACAAATCGTGAGCAATTGTGGCCGCTGCCGATATGGTTAAACCTGACACCACAGCTAAAATAGTGGCGAAGGTCACAGCAGCGATAAAACCAAGTAGAAAGTCGCCCCCAAGGAAGTGCGTGACATGCAAGATCACCATGTTATTTCCGCCAATCAATTTACCTGCGGCATCGTGATAATCGCTATTGAACATGATCAGCGAGATAGCACCAAAACCAATTAAGATAATTAGTAACTGAAAATAACCAATGATGGATATGGCGTAAAAAGCGGACTTTCTAGAGGCCTCAGCGTCTTTTACTGTAAACAAACGCATCAGAATATGTGGCAGGCCAATAAACCCAAAGAGTAAGGTCAACCCGACAGAGAACACTGACAACGGGTCTTTTAACCAACCGCCTGTGTTCATTATTTCAGCGCCCTTCACATGCACACGCTCAGCACTTGCGAAAATCTCGCCTACATCAAATTCAAAATGTATGAGCATCAATAAGGCGAGTACAGAGCCCCCCACGACTAGCATGACAGACTTAATAAACTGAACCCAAGTGGCCGCTAACATGCCACCAAAAGCAACGTATACCACCATCAGAGCGCTGACTGAAATCACAGCAACGACGTAATCTAGTCCAAACAGCAACTGTATTAATTTACCCGCCCCGACTAGTTGGGCGATTAAATAGAATACCAACACGACCAAGGATGCCGCCGCGGCAATCGGCCGAATTTTGGCTGCATTTAAGCGAAATGAAATCACGTCAATCAAGGTGAACTTACCTAAATTACGTAACCGCTCTGCAATCAAAAACAACACTATGGGCCAAGCGCCAAGCGTCGCGACAATAATGGTTAACCCATCAGCTCCCATGGTGTAAATACTGCTAGTGATCCCCAACAGTGTGGCCGCCGATAAAAAATCACCCGATATAGCGATGCCATTTTGCCAAGCAGGTATGCCGCCACCAGCGGTATAAAACTGTTCAGTGGTGTGTGTGCGACTTGAAGCCCATTTTGTGATCCCCAGCGTCAGTAATACAAACCCAATAAAGATAACAATAGCCACCATATTCAATGATTGCTTTTCGACTGGGCCAGCTATCGCGTCAGCGGCTAAGGCCAGTGTAGGCACCCCACAACCCCATGCGAACAGGAATACTGAGATAAGCTTGGTAAATTTACGCATCTTGCTCGATTTCCTTTATCAATTGCGCATTTAGCGCGTCTAACGATTTACCGGCAACAACGGCGTAGTATGCAGACAGAAAAATAGCCACCAAGACCACAAAAACACTGAACCATATGCCTATAGTCACTGAGCTATCACTTGGCAGGCGCGTGTTAACAAGCCCAGGGAAGTAGGCCCAAGCCACTAAGTAGCTCATAAAAACAGTGAGCATTAACCCAATCATGGTCACTCTTAGCTGATGACGCTTTTTCACTAGCTCGATAAATCGAGGGTGCTTACTTATATCCGCTAAACTCATTTGAGACATACCTTATTCCTGCTTTTAATTGGCGTTTATCTATTACTTTTTGAAAACAATTTATATTCACTGCACACGCATGCCACGAGATAAAATCAGTTGGGCAAACCGCCATCACTGCTCATCTTGTGCTGATAATGAGAGGTGCCATTGGTGTATTGGATATCCACCTTATCAACCACAACCATTTCGTTTTGCGCGACGTATTGCTCCCAAATTTTGCTTAATTTGGCGACCACCTCAGGGAATTGAGAAAACACGTCTTTGCTTTCTGCTGGATCATTAGCCAAGTTATATAACTGCCAGCGATTGTTGCCCCAAGGGTCATTGAGCCAGATCATTTTCCAATCTCCTGAGCGCACTGCTCTGCGTCCAAATAACTCCCAGGCCTCACTAAAATCAGCGCCGTGCAAGGTATCTTCCTGAACCATCAAATAGCTCAACATGCTTTTACCTGTCATGGGTAAAACAGGGCGTTCGTTATGGGAAGCGATATCCAGCGGAATACCAGCAAGCTCCAAGAATGTGGGCGCGATGTCCTTGACTGAAACAAATTCGTGAGACAAATGAGATTGACGGGCGAGTTTAGGGCTAAAGATAAAAGCCGGTACTTTTATGCCACCCTCAGCAGTAAAGCCCTTAAATAATCGTGACGGAGTGCTACTAACACCAGCCCACCCCGGCCCTACTGAAACAAAAGAGTTTGCTTTGCCAATATTGGCAAAACTGTTGTCAAAGTTTTCTGGGATCCACTGTGCGTTTGGTTGAGCCGGTGTGGTAATGTCCATCGGGTCCGCGCCTTCTGCACCGTTATCTGACACAAAAACAATCACGGTATTCTCAAACTGCTTGGTCTTTTTTAAGTATTCGATCAATCGCCCGATGTTGTAATCTAGGGCATCAACCATAGCAGCGTAGACTTCCATCAAACGCGCTTCTCTGGCTTGTTGACTTGGGGTGAGTTTGTTCCACTTAGGGTAGAAATCAGGGGTAGACTGCACTACTGCATTTTCATCAACAATAGCCATTTCTTGCATGCGTGTTAAACGTTGTTGCGCTATTTCCCCATACCCTTGGTCATACACACCTTGGTATTTATCGAGAAACGCTTTTGGTGCCTGCAGAGGCCAATGAGGCGCCGTATAGGCCGCATAAGCAAAAAAAGGTTTTCCGTCTTTGCGATGACTTTCAATGTTGTTTATCAAGGTGTCGGTGTAAAACGCAGACGAGAAAAAGTCCTCTGGCAAGTCAACTGGCTTACCGTCTTTTATATAGTTAGCCTTGGCTGCCTTTGGAATAACGCCACGTTGGTCTAAATGGCTCGCTCCGCCCTCTACTAGGGCGAAACTTTCCTCAAATCCTCTTGATGACGGATAGCTCGATTCGTCGTAGCCGAGATGCCACTTCCCTACCATATATGTATGGTAGCCCGCGTCCTTAAGTCGTGTGGCGACGGTTACGAATCGATTATTTAAATACCCTTCGTAACCGGGGCGCCCTTTTTGCTCTTCGGCCCAGTAGTATTTTTGCGTCCCTAAACCGACCAAATGATTATCCATCCCTGAAAGCATCATGGCCCTTGCTGGCGAACAGGTAGGTGCACTGTAAAAATTAGTAAATTTAACGCCTTTGTTTGCTAACGCATCTAGGTGCGGTGTCTGAATTTCACCACCGAAACTGCCTAGATCAGAGTAACCAAGGTCGTCAGCAACGATAAGCAGAAAATTCGGTTTATCCGCCTCTTTCTGGTTTTCACTCAATGCACTGTTTGAAAACAATGTGAGTAACAGTAACACTATGATTTTGTTCATTAATATTTACTCAAAAAATAGCTGATAAATGGGTGAATCGCGCCAATCTCAAGGCAGTCGCAATGCCGGTACATCAGGCTCAGCGAGCACCACGCCATTGTTTTTGACATACTCCCGCCAATACCCGAGCATTTGCTGCATTTTTTCTGGTCTACTGCGAGATAAGTCAACTTGCTCACCTGGATCATTGGTTAAATCAAATAATTCCCAACGTGCCAGTTTGCTCTGCTGCTGATTGTATAAACCGGTTAATTTCCAGTTGCCGGCGACAACGCCGCGCCCCCCCCAAAACTCGAACCCTAGATAGTCGTCATCGGTGCGCACAGAGTCGGCTTCGCCATGCAAAACAGGCACTAAAGACTTTCCAATAGGTGATTGGAATTGCCCTTTTTCTGCTTTAAATGAAGTGTTACTTGATGATGACGTTGACGGGTGTGTCACACCTGCCAGCTCAAGGGCAGTCGGCATAAAATCCAATACACTGGTCACGCCATGATTAATGCCTGCTTTTAGTGGGCCAGCGGGCCAAGACATAATAGCAGGAACGCGAATACCGCCCTCAGCACCAGAGAATTTGTACTCACGAAAGACCCCTTCGCCCGCCGACGCCCACGTGTGGGAATAGAGCACGACTGAACCTTTCCTGCCCATGTTTGCTAAGCTGTTGTCGACATTTTTCGCTTTAGGAATAAGAGCTGGCGCATGGCCGCGCAAGTGAGACGCCGCCTCTGCGCCGTTATCACTTAAAAAGATAATCAGTGTGTTGTCATACAAGTCGTTCTTTTTGAGATAGTGGATCACTCTTGCAATGTTGCTGTCCATTTCATCGACCATCGCAGCATAAATTTCCATTGCCCGAGCAGAGGTTTTCTTTTCATCAGCTGACAGAGCATCCCACTGTGTAACATCTGCTCTTTGGTGGCTAACCAAGGCATTTTGCGCTAACAAACCTGATGACATTAATCCTTCAGCACGCTTTTGACGCAAAACATCATAGCCAGTGTCGTATTTACCTTTGTATTTATCGATGATGTCATCAGGGGCTTGCAACGGATAATGCGGAGCCGTGTAAGCAAGGTAGCCAAAGAAGGGACTATCTTGCTTACGCTGTTGTAAATGTCCGATAAATTCATCAGTAAATGAGCGAGTTTGGTAAAAGTCATCTGGTAAATCGTTTGCCACCTCGCCGTTACGCCAGTAGTCTCTGCGCCCAAAACCAAACGAGCCTAAACGATCGTTAAAATGATCAGAGTTTTGCTGAATAGCAAACGTTTTATTGAATCCGCGATTTATAGGTCGGTTTTTGGGGCTTGCACCTAAATGCCATTTGCCCACCATAAACGTGTCATACCCAGCCTCTTGCAATAAAGTAGAAACGGTAATCGCGTCATCTCTAATCTCTCCTTCGTAACCCGGTTTGCCTTGCTGGTTTGGAGCAGGTTGCGAATAAGCCCCGACTGTGGTGCCCATACCGGCTCGATGATTATCTAAACCAGTAAGCAGCATTGAGCGAGTGGCAGAGCACTGGGCGGCAGCATAGAAGCGCGAAAACGCTAGGCCTTCTTCAGCCAAGGTGTCTAAGGTTGGCGTAGCAATATCGCCACCGCCAAAAGCAGACAAATCCGTATACGCCATATCGTCTGCTACGATGAGCAAAATGTTTGGCCGCTCATCATTGTGCTGCTTTGTTTTGTTCTCAACTGCATGTGCATTGGCACTTACAATAGCGAGAAAAAATACACTTAGCATGACGTGGTAAGACTTCAAAAAAGTCAGTGCGGTGTTAAACATAAACTCGCCCTTAATCTAAATATTGATAACGTAACTCACTAGCCTAGGGGTACGGCTCCTAGGCTTGATCCAAGTAGCAAATACAGCGACTTAGAAGAAGTAACTCGCTTCAACCCCTATCGTTCTGCCCTGTGCAACAGAGAAGTAGTAATCGTTGTTTGCACCAGGGGCGTTAAACGAGAAGTCGGCATATTCTTCATCGGTCAAATTCTTTGTATAAAGTGCAACTTTATAGGCAGAGTTAATCAGTGAGATATTGGCGTTTAGCAGAGTAACGGCATCAATTTCGTTGAATTGGTTGCTTTCGCCTGAGGTTTCATTGAGCCAGTGAGATGACTTGTGGTTAATGTTGACACTGGCTCGCATATATAAATCATCGGCTAGCTCTTCTGATTCATATGTGAACGTCATGTTTGCGGAAAACTTTGGTGCGCCGGATACATCTGCATCATTGGTGGTATCTTCAACATCCATAAAACCTAAGCCGGTCACCATGGTGATGCTGTCGGTTAAATAGTAGAAAGAGTCAATCTCGATCCCGCGGCTTTTTACATCAAATGAACTGATCACGATATTGCCGTTAGAAAAACCCGCATTTTGAAAGTCGGATATATCCATATCAAAAATAGAAGAGTTGATGTAGCCATTTTCTAACTGGTATTTGAAGCCTGCTTCAATGGTGACTATTTCTTCGGTTGGTATAAACAAAGAGGTAGAATTAACAAAATCCGCATTATTCACCGGGTTGCCGCTAGCAAGTCCTGGTCTTTTAGAGCCGGTTGCAACCCCCGCATACAATAGCAATGCATCGCTTGCAGACCACTCAAGCGTTAACGAACCATCTAAGGTGCTCTCATCAACGCTGTCACTCGCTTGGGCAAACTCGTCGGGATCTTCATTGCTGCCAAGCACAATAATGTCAGCGTCTTTATTCTCTTGGGTATAACGCAAACCTGCGATTAATCGAGTGTCATCATTCAAACGATAGGTACCACTGGCGAATGCTGAAATTGCATCCATATCCTGTTCGCCATACCAAAACCGCTTGTCATCATTTAGATACTGAAACGTTAGGCGATCAATGGTTTGCTGAACGTAAAACAAGCCGACAATATAATCGAAGTTTTCGCCACTAGGAGAGGTTAAACGTAGCTCCTGTGAAAACTGTTCATAGTCTTCGTCATACCAAGAAACCACTCTAGGGCCGCCTAAAATCGACGGGTCAAACGCTGACTGATAATCCATCTGGTTGAAACCGCTGATCGCGGTTAACGTATGCTCACCCATTGGGATATCGAGCTGCAGTGACGTATCAACAAAGTCACGCTGAGAGCCAATGTCCGAATTAAGAATAACTGGCGCGTTAATATCCACACCAAATGCGTTCTCAGAGTATCCAAGCAAAGCGGCTGCTGGTTCGGCCGCGGGTGTATAAGAATCAGTGCCGTCATATTCAGTGAATGTACCTTCCAGTAAGCGCACTGCACTATTGCCGATTTGCTCTTGCTCAGTGACCTGTACTTTTCCGGTGACGACCCACTCTGCATCGGTGTAGTACACCCCTGTTAATCGTATTGAGTCGTTGGTATTTTCCGCTTCATCGCGCCCCACCCCCTCATTTTTAACCCAACCACCAATTTCTTCGTGCATACCGGCAATCCGCACAGAGAAGTCATCAGTGATAGGCAAACTGAGACCGCCTTCTATCGAAGTGGAGGAGTTTTCAAATTCGTAGCCAGCTTTGACATTACCTTCCAATTCACCTTCTGGCTTTTTCGTCGTAACAGAGACCACACCCACCAATGCATTGCGGCCATATAGTGTCGCTTGAGTACCTTTTAGTACCTCAATAGCTTCAAGATCCATCAGGCCAGCTTGCATTTGATTATTTCGACCGGCCCAAACGCCATCGATAAAAAGGCCCACATCTTGTTCAAGCATAGCGCCACCAGCGCGTGTACCTATGCCTCTAATGGCAAGTACTGGCGTACCACTTGGGGCGGCACTAAAGGTCGCATTCGGAATAAAATCAACAACGGCGTCCATATCGTCAAGTTTGAAATCCTGTAACAGATTTTCTCCCATGACTTGAACTGAACCTGATACTTTAAGCAGGCTTTCCTTACGCTTATTCACGGTCACAATCACTTCCATTTCTTCTCTATCGTTTTTTGCCTTTTCACTTTCTTGGGCAGCAACGTAGGCCGAGGGAGAAGCGATTGATAGAGAAAGTAGGCTGTAGGCCATTAAGTTTGATTTATTTATTACCTTCATTTGCGTGTCCTCAAGTGAAATCTATTAACAAGTTACTACCGTTTGATTTACATATTACCTAAAGAAAAAATAATTAAGATTGATATAAATTGATGTTAAATTAACTTTTGGTTATGTTAACCTAATGCTAACAAAATGTTCAGTGGTGTATCTGAGTATTAAAATACACACAATTATTAGGTAGAGCTGGGATGAAAACACACCAACTTGACGCATTTATTGCTATCGCCGAGGGGCTTGGCGTGGCAGGCGCTGCGGACCTCTTATGCGTTAGTCAGCCTGCAATAACAAAAAGCATTAACAATCTCGAAGATGAGCTCGGGGTTCGCTTATTTGAGCGAACAAGTAATAGGTTACAACTAAATCAGTACGGTGAAATATTGCTGCTCAGAGCGAAAGTGGCAAAAACCGAATTAAGTCGGGCTAGCGAAGAAATCCAGCTACTAAAAAACCACTTAAAGAGCGTGGTAAAGTTTAATGCATCTCCTCTACTTGTTCCCAAACTGATACCTAAGGCCATTAACTTATTTAGAGAAGAGTACCCTAACGTTAATATCGAACTGGCAGGCATGCTAGAAGGGAAACCGGAATACAAGATTCAATCTTTACTTAATGGTGAGTATGATTTGCTTATCACTGTCATTGACGAAAACGACCCTAATCTGGGGATCAGCTACGAAAAGCTATTAGACGTAGAAGTTAAATTTATTGCCAGTAAAGGCCACCCTGCACTCGATTTAAAGAATCCCACCTTAAAGGAACTTCGAAAATTCAATTGGTTGTTCCCGGGGGCTGGGGGTTTACCTTACCAAAAGCTAAGGGCTGCGTTTAAAAGTGCAAAAACAGATATGCCCGCTGACGTATTAATACTATCGAATCGACAGATCACCTTTAAGCTGCTTGAAGAAGGAATGTACATTGCTGCTATACCTTACAATTCAACCTGTTTTGAACGTGACTTGAGTCAATTTGAACAGTTGAATGTTAAGAATAACAAAATAAGCTGGCCGATTTATCTCATCTGGCGAGAGAACTCTAAGTTCTCGGTATCAATGAATGCATTTGTAAAACAAATTAAAACATTAGCGTCAATAAACGAAAAAAGTGAAAAGTAGAATGGCAGATAAAACGTGCTGATTGAGCATTACTTACTGCTATTAGTCGGCAGCTTTTTCGCCACCCTAATGGGCTCTCTGGTCGGCGTTGGGGGCGGGTTTATCATCATAGGTATCCTATCAATATTTCTACCTATTAATATTTTGATCCCTGTGCTGGCGGCCATTTTAGCCAGCATTGATCTAATTAGGGCTATCGCATTTCGGCAATATTTGTTCAAACCCATTTTCTTCCCCTTCGCTTTGGGCTGTATTGTAGGTGTTGCCTGCGGCACGTTTTTCTTTGTGACACTACCTGAAAAAGTCATTGGTACCGGGCTAGTTGCCTTGGTCATAGTGACTTTATTTACGCCTTTAGGGGCAAAATTTAATCACTTGAAACATCCTTATACTTGGATTGGCGTCACACATTCATTTTTATCTACCATTTTTGGTTTTGGAGGGCTATTTCAATCGGCAATATTAAGAACGAAATTGGTCAACCTGCAACTCACCGCAACGCTGGCCACAAGCTTTTTGGTACTTGAGATTTTAAAAATCAATTTTTACATGATCCACGGCTTTGATTACACCCCCTATCTCGGCATTATTCTAAGCGCTGTGGGGGGCGCTATCCCAGCATCACTCATTGGCAGAAAATACGCGGTCACTATCAGCGATAACTTTTACCGTACTTTTCAAAAAGCAATCATTGGGTGTATTGCTATGAGTATTTTAGCCAAGGTTTGGTGGTAGCTAAACAACGCACCAGTCACAACGATAAAGCGGAGTGATGAAAGCGAAATCAGGCGTCGCCATAGCTATTTCGCGATGTGATTTAGCGATGTGTTTTAGCGATATTTTGGCGACGCCGATTCGTTACTATTTTATTTTTTATATTTAAGCACAAAGCTCACGGCGGATAATCTCAGTGCCCGCAGCTAATGCATTTAGCTTGGCTCTTGTTACCTCTTGGGATAAAGGCACCATGCCGCAGTTAGTGCAAGGGTATAGGTTTTGTGCATCAACAAACTGCAGTACTTTTCGCAATGTATCGGCGACTTCTTCTGGGGTTTCGATGTTGTTAGTTGCTACATCAATGGCTCCTACCATGACCTTTTTGCCACGAAGTAGCTCAATTAATTCCATGGGTACCCGAGAGTTTTGACATTCCAAGGAGATAATATCGATACTGGACGTTCGCAACTTAGGAAAGATTTCTTCGTATTGTCGCCACTGTGCTCCTAAGCTCTTTTTCCAATCGGTATTGGCTTTAATGCCATAGCCGTAACAAATATGCACCGCAGTTTGGCACTTGAGTCCTTCTACTGCGCGCTCTAATGCAGCAATTCCCCAATCGTTAACCTCATCAAAGAATACATTAAAAGCCGGCTCGTCAAATTGAATAATGTCTACTCCTGCGGCTTCAAGCTCTTTTGCTTCTTGATTCAAGATTTTCGCGAATTCCCAGGCTAACTTTTCACGACTTTTATAATGGTCATCATAAAGGGTGTCGACCATAGTCATAGGCCCAGGCAGGGCCCATTTTATCGGTTGCTTAGTTTGCGAGCGTAAAAACTTGGCATCTTCAACGAATACAGGCTTTTGACGTGACACCGGCCCCACTACCATGGGCACACTAGCGTCGTAACGGTTGCGAATTTTAACGGTTTTACGCTTCTCAAAATCAACGCCATCAAGGTGCTCGATAAAAGTAGTCACAAAGTGTTGGCGAGATTGCTCACCGTCACTAATGATATTAATGCCTGCTTGCTGCTGATTAAGCAATGACAAACGTAAAGCGTCTTGTTTGCCTTGTACAAGTTCAGCATCTTGCAGCTTCCAAGGTGACCAAAGTGTTTCAGGTTGGGCAAGCCAAGATGGCTTAGGTAAGCTACCGGCAATAGTAATGGGTAATAATGTCTTCATAATAATAACGTTGTCTTATTCGGTTAGTTAGATTGTTTTGAGTAAGTTAAACTGCGCTGTTTGCTGACCACTGCGCAAGAATAGGCTGATAGGGCTTGATGAAGTGCTCTTCAACAAACTTACCTTGCTCCACCGCGAGCTGGTTGCGCTCTTCTCGGTCGTATTCAATTTGGGTCAGTGAATGATCTTGGTGACGTAAATTCGGCTGGTAATGCTGACCTGCGACCGCATTGGCGTTGTATATCTCAGGGCGATAAATTTTCTGAAAGGTTTCCATCGTGCTAATCGTGCTAATCAACTCAAGATTGGTGTAATCATTGAGCAAGTCACCCGAGAAGTAGAAAGCCAAGGGCGCCACACTGTTTGCAGGCATAAAGTAACGCACCTTTAAGCCCATTTTTTCAAAGTACTTTTCTGTCAGCGACGAGCCGTTCGGCTGATACTCAAAGCCCAACACAGGGTGCTGATTCTCGGTGCGATGATAAGTTTTGTTTTCTGACACACTCAAGCAAATAACCGGTGGCTTTTGAAAATTTGCTTTGTACACATCTGAATTAACGAAGTGCTTAAATAACTTGCCGTGTAAATCGCCAAAATCATCAGGAATACTAAAAGATGACTTCCCCTTATTGTGCTGTGACAAAATAACGCTAAAGTCATAATCTCGCACATAGGAAGAAAAGTTATTGCCCACGATCCCCTCTATACGCTGGTCCGTGACGTGATCGACGATATTCGCTTTGAGTATTTCTATGGTAGGAAAAGTATGCCCGTTACCTTCAACATCAATATCAACTGAAATGATTTCTAGCTCAGCCGAATAACGATCGCCCTTGTGGTTATCCCAATAGGCCAAGGCGTTGAAACGGTTATTGATCATCTGCAGCGCATTACGCAGATTCTCTTGGCGTCTTTTACCTCTGGCCAAATTGGCGAAATTGGTCGTGATCCGAGTATTGTCCGATGGCTGATAATTTTCATCGAAATCAATGCGCTTAATAGAAAATGTAAAATGGTTATTCATCGTGACCTGACATTCCGTAAATTAAAATAAACCTAATATGCTGCCGCTTTTTCGCTGTGGATTTGAAACACAATAAAGTGAAAACGAATAAAGCTAGCGTGAAGAATCACTCTTCGTTAGCAGCAGAGTAGGTTTTATACGTGGAAGATTAGATGAATAAAAATGATTTAATCTCATTAATATATGAGCAAATTTCATAACCCAATGCGAGCATTGCACAAATTAAACGAGAGAAAGGTATTACCCGAGCGGCCCCGATCGGGTTCCTCGTCGTAGGGTTGAAAGACGCGCAAAAAAATGAATGGGAAATTGTTGCTTAACGACATTCGATTAATTCTGGCGCCTGCGCAGACCTCGCCATTTTTTGCTCGGGTACATTCACGCAATTCCAAACCCCAGACGCAATATTGCTATGCTCTCCCTTTCTGCACCTAACTAGGTATTGCTCAAGCGACAATTCACCATGATTTTCTATATTCAATGTCGCTAAACTGCCTTCAGCTAATTGCTCTGCTACTAAATGCTGTGGAAGTTCACCCCATCCCAACCCTGAAAGGATCAGCGAGCGTTTAGTGTTCATATCGGTGACGCTTAAAGATTTAGCACCCGCAATTTTAAATCCACAACTGTGCCCCTTAAAGCCAGCTAACGTACCGAGTACAATCTGGGTCTCATCTAGGATATCTAACATTTTAATTGGTTTGGGTAAATTCGCTATGCGCGAATTAGCAAGAGCTACGGGGAAAATAGGCACAGACGCAATGTGTTTCGCTTCTATAGTTTCATCTGTCGAGCCCCACAAAGGAGTAAGCGCTAAATCTGCATTACCAGCCAACACTTTTTGCAGGGCATTACCATGATATTCAGTTGTGATATTCAACTGCGTATCCGGAAACATTTCACTCACCTGAGCTATGATGTTGACCAGATTGACTTGTGGTACAGAAGCATCAATCGCCATGGTGATACTTTGCTTTCCCAGTTTACCTTTACGGCGAGAAAATCCATCTAACTCATTGACGACACGCAAAATTTGTTTGACTTTAGCATGGAACTCCACGCCGTCTTTAGTCAAATTCAAGCGATAGCCTTCGCGGGAGAAAAGTGGTAAACCTATATGAAATTCCAGCGCTTTGATAGCCGCGCTGATGGAAGGAGCAGACTTGTATATTTCGCTGCTTGCTGCACGCACCGACCCATACTTCACTACTGCTGAAAATGCTTTTAATTGTTCGAGAGTCATTTAAAAAATTCAACCTAAATTCTTTGCTACGTTAATTTCCTATTACTTACGCAACACCAAAGAATGACGTGAATAAATCCATCTTGGGCACTCCTTGTTACCCTAGATTTAAACAAGTGTTAGGCCTCTCAAACCCAAATAGATAACCATCCAAATTCACCAGAACTGTTCTGACTTAATGGACTGCGGACTATTTCTACACGTGTTGGAGTGTATAAGTAGCGCAGTTGCAATTCAATAGCCTTTGCCCCTGCCGCTTATTGAAGAGAATTATTTTATTTATTTAAAATCAAATAGTTATATGTAAATGTAAGGAATAACCAGATAAGTTAGATAACAATTTAATACATCTTTTATCAGTTTTCGTGATTAGCATACTTTACCAATTAGCTGACATAAGCAGGATACATATGGTAAACGAAATAGCTCAATCTAATGTCAAAGGGGCGCTAAATAGCCCTCTCCCCGCGCAAATAGCTCAAACTGACACAGAGCATTCTATTCTCACACAAGGGATAACCGCGTTTGAGCAGATATTTGAGTATATCAATCCTTTTGCCGAAGACAGCGCCGATACACACGACGAGCTCCTGACACAAGAGCAGGCACCCCTTACAGCCACGAATGTACTCATCGACAACGAACAAGTAGCAAACACGCAAGCTGAGCAAGCCATTAGTAATGAGCTGTTTGGCGATATATTGGCCCAGTCCGAGTCACTCGCTAATTTACCCCCTGAAGAAGTGACTTTTTTACAGCAAACATTGGTAGATGCGTTAAAACGCTCGCTTTTAAATACAGAATCTTCATCAACCGACCAGCAAAGTGTTGACGGTAAAACAACTGCAAATCAAGACTTACTTAGCAATGGGGAACCAACTGGCTTTTGGCAATCAGTGAGCAATATTGCCTTTGGCGATGATGGATTTGATGTAAAAGACGCATTTGATTCCATAAATATACTTAATCACATTCCCATAGTGGCTGATTTTTATAAAGAAACCACCCATAGCAGTGTTAATGCTTTTTCTTCCATAACGGGCAGCTTGTTACTTGGTGGGCCTGGAGCCGCAGCTTTTGCCGCGGCAGATGTGGTAACAGAAGAATTCACAGGCGAAAGTATATTTGGCAACTTAATGAATTGGGGCGCAGACACTATCGGCAATCTTTGGAATACACCAGGCACCGTTTCGACCAATGCCACAACAGCAAACACAGAGGCAAGATTGTAATGAGTTCTGGATTTACGTTTTATACCCCGCCTAATCAAGGCTGTTTTAGCAAATACGCTTTACTAAGATCCTTGACCTGTTTACTCAGTCTGCTGTTGCTTGCGGCTTGCCAGAGTTCTGTGTCATCCGAACAAAAGTTAGTGCAGTCCTTGCCTAGTAATCCAAATGTTACCTCAGCTGCACTTAGCCCCTCCACACAACAGCCTGTCACTCAAGGTGACCCTAGGTTTCGCCCAGTACGAAGTAATACACCCCAGGCGATAGTCGTCCCCACAGGCTCCTTATTCAGCGAAGTGAGCTATTCTGGTTTGTTTTTACATAAACGCATTTATAAACATGGCGACATGATCCAAGTTAATTTAGAAGAACAAATTAATGCCACTAAACAACAGAGCCTGAATCAAGATAAAGATAGCAAAATTGATTTGGAGCCTGAGGTGACCGCCGGCTTCATTCATATTGATAATACCGACTTAAATGTTAAGCATCGCCAATCAAGTTCATTCAACAGTTCGTCAGACAGTCAACAATCCAACTCCCTTGATGGAGTCGTAAACGTATTCGTAAATGAAATATTAGCCAACGGAAATCTTATAGTTTCTGGAGAAAAATGGATAAAGCTCAATGAAGGTGTGGAATATATTCGCGTTTACGGTGAGGTACGAGTGTCCGATATCACCGCAGACAACATTGTGAGCTCAACCAAACTTGGCAATGCGCTAATTGAGTATAGCGGCAATGGTCCTTTGCAAGAAAACCAAGATAAACCATTGGTAGGCAAAATATTATCCGTATTTCAATAAACAATAGGCTGACTAATTAATGCGAAAATGGATTGTATATCTAATCTTGCTATCACCTTTTTCAGTATTCGCTGACTGGTTCGAAGGTGAGGCGAGCATGCTCATCGGCGATGCCCCCGTTGATCAAATACGGCAACAAACCATTAAAAATGCCATCGCTGATGCATCATTTCAAGCTGGGGCTATGGTTTCTTCCGAGGATATTTTGCTTAACGGGCTGCTCGTCAATAGTAAAGTAATGTACCAATCTCAAGGTATGGTTAGACGAGCGCAAGTGCTCCAAGAAAGTATTGATGACGGAATTCTTAGTGTCAGAGTAAAGGTAGACATCAGCCCAACAGAATCCTGTAAAGCAAGCGCATACGCCCGAAGCATTATGATCACCCAATTTCAGATGTTGAAACCGAAACAAGCTGCAATTGGTGGTGTGTTTGAGCTAAATAAACATGTCACTAAACGTATTGAACAACAGTTGGCAGGGTATAACCAACAGGTAGATATTCTGCTAATGGATCAGTCCTTTACCGAGCAAAATATTCTTAATGGTCTAAAACGCGATGACATCGCTGAAAAAGCTGAATATCTGCGACGCAAGTTTGGCTATCAATTCGCCGTCTTTGGTACTATTCGCGATCTTAGCGCATTTAAGCGCATCACAAAAAATAGGTTTAGCGAAGAGACTACCACAAGACGTAATTTTACTTTACGCATCTACGTATTAGATATTTATCACAAATCCATTGTCTGGGAAGAGTCTTATCATAGCGAAGCCGACTGGGATTTTGCGCTACACCATGAAATAGATATGAACAGCAGTATATTCTGGGGTTCTGATTATGGTAGAGCCATCCTCAATACTATCAGCAGCGCTGTGGTCGATATAGACGATCTTATTACCTGTCAGCCAATATATGCTCAGGTGGTGCGCCGGATAGCAGACCGTCTAGTGATCAATCTAGGCCGCCGTCATGGCGTGAAAATGGGAGATAAATTTTTCTTACTTAAGGCTCTTCAAGATCCAAATAATTTGTCCAATAGCCATGTCGTTATTAGCCCAGTAGCAAACAGTAGCGTACAGGTCGTAGCCCTTGACAATGACAGCGCGCAATTAGCGAGCGTCCAAATAAATGGCTCAGTCTCAGCCCAGTTATTAGACCTAGTAAGTCCCATACAGACACAAAAGATTGGCATATCTCAAGGTATCTCTACTTACGATACCTCAAGTATTCCCTCTTTACAGCCAGCGCCCACGCCTGCAAACAATTCACATTGACTCTACCCTCAGGCTGTAATTTACCTTAATGGTAAATCACTCATCTTTGAGATAGCGACCAAGTACAATGAACACGGCTCAACCGCGATTTAACGCAAAGCTGCAGGGTTTACACAGTCAGTATGATAATTTTTCACAGTGGCTCAGTATCTTCCTTTCAAATGTGCGTGGGTCACATTCAAAGTTGAATGACGTAATTTCCCCTTTATATGCTTTGCACCGCGCCATGCTGTGAGCCGTGGTGCGTATTGTCACAAGCTTGCTATTGCCCAATTACAATGCCTGTGCGTTTCTATCTATTCGGTATCTTTCATGCATTTCGGTACGTTTTATGAGTTTCGGTACTTTTAATGCATTAACGCATAGAACAATTCGACCACAATGAACAACGGATGTGCTTAGTACCTGCAGTGCATGACGAGGAATATTGAATGCGCCACCAGATAAACAATTCTAATAACGAGCCTACCAGTAACCCGCTGGGCAATATCAATGCACGGTTTCATTCCCTATACGGGCAACAAAAAAATGAAATCATTAACCAGATCAAACAAGGCGACGTTTTGCTGGTCTGTCGCATGGACAATCGCCTTATTGTGAAATGTGGTGAAACAGAAGAAGCCTTCACTATCAACACGACTCGCTACCATGACCTTAAAGCGTTGAGTCACAGTACGCTAGCGGTTTACTACAGTCTTCTAAATACGTGGGATAAAAAAACACTAAAGGAAGTAGATGGCTGGATAAACGAAATACGCAGCCATGAGCCTAAGGAACTAAGCCAGGAATTGGCCGATGTCACCGCCGAACTCGTAACGCACTTGAGAACGGCCGGCGCCCTAACGCATTCAGATATGAGCCAATACCAGCAAGCGTTAGAGCCAATTTACGCGAAGCTCATGACTCAAGCCGCGAAAGACGAAATTGAAAGCCTGGTAAGCACATTAAACGCGATACGTGAGCAGTATAACTACCCGAGTTCAAAGATGTTTATGATCGTATTCGGTGGGCACCAGCCCCGCTACAAGGCGCTAGCATCCATGGTATTCAAACGTTGGTTTAGTGGCTTAGAGGAGCACACACTTAATAGTGATCACCATGTTCGATACTGTGAAGGAGGTGAAAGCCTCGACGATGCTATCGAACTCGTCGCCAGTGCTATCCTCGATAAAGATTTAGCAAAATCGACCTTAGGAAGTGCCTTAGCATTAAATCGAGATGTGCTGAGTCTTGTGGCGCAACGAGCCATTGATGATTATTGGCGACAACACAACCTGCGCTAACACTCTTTTGGTGATTGTGGCTCTTAGCCTAGCCCCTAATTTAATTCGTTTGCTCGTGTTCTGTCTGCCTATTTTCATTCGGCTTTTCTAATATATCTTCAACATACAGCTTATTAATGAGCACCATTGCAGCCACGCAAAGTGGCGCCGCCAACAGAATACCCGCCATGCCGACCATCGCCCCTAAAGCAACCTGAGCAAATAGCGTTAATGCTGGAGGTAAATCGGCTAATTCGGCTTGCAACATAGGCGTCAACACATAGCTTTCAATCATCTGCACAGCAAAATACAAAATAGACACATACAACAGCGTATCAAGCCCAGTAATCACGCTGACCATTGCCGCTGGTATAAAACCCAGTATCGGCCCGATGTTAGGTATGAATGACAGCAAAGCCGCGATCACCCCAAGCACAAGGGCAAGGTCTGTGCCCAGCGCCCATAATCCTAACGTGGTTAACATCCCTACTAGCACCATTGAGGCGATTTTAGCCACCAGCCATCCCGATAGCGCTCGCCCGCAAGCACCTAGTACTTCCCTTATTCGCTCACGTCGTGCAGGCGGAACAAGTGTAACGGCCCCTTTGATATACCAGTCTGGATTGACCGCTAAAAACAAACCAAGAAATAGCGCAAAAATGAAGCTGCCGAAGCCATTTAAAGTCGATGAAAAAACGCTCGATACCGCATTCACCACAGTACTGACCTCTGAATCAGCAGAACTTAAATTAGTAAGGTTCTCCTTCAGCTGTGTCCCCCAGGGAAGCCCAGATAAATGTTCATTAATATAGGTATCAGCTTGGGGGATGCGCTCCATTAGCTCTTCCCCTTGGGCTGATATCTGAGGTGCTGTGTAAGCGAAAAAAAGGCCTACGAGAACAAAAGGCGCAATAATCGTGACGGGCAACAGAAATTTACTCTTAACGCCGGCTTTGTGGCCGATCCAACTAGCGGATTCGCGAAACAATACGGCTATCAAGATCCCGCCAAAAAAGGTCAACAGAATTTTACCATTGGTGACAACCAACCAAGCAATAAGGAAAACGATCGTAGCGGTAATAGACTGAACAAGCGTGCGCGTGGCCAACTGTCTGGTATTCATATCATTCCTTAGCAGTAAACTTGGTTAGACGCATATTTGAGCCTAACCACGGTATATATGAGCACCTTATGCAAGAACGTGTCCTGAATTCTTCTCTAAAGCAGGGAGGGCCCCGATTTTAGAAATGAGCAGACTCGAATTGAGTAAGCGTCTCGGCTCTATTGGGATAAAAGAGGACGGCACCACTTTACAAATGGGGTATAAACGAGAAATTCATTTCTCAAAAGGGCGGGTTTTAGGTCTTTTTTTCAAACGATTTTTGCACACAAGCGAATACTTTACACAGATACTAATTATCCTGTGAACAAAATTCACGGCGGTGAATTTCCACTTGCGGTGGTCTTACAGTCTTCAGGTTAAAATAGAAAAGGATTCTCTCGCTCAGGTAGCTCTACAATAAAACGAATGTTGAGCAGTAAAGTAAAATAGAGCAGGTATTCTACTGCCAGTTAACTCTCGTTACGTGCTATCAATCGCCGCTGGCACTATCAACCGCCGCCCGACACGCACTCACGTAATTTCGCGCATTTTCAGTGACTTGTTCTACTGTCATGCCCGCTGTGTATAATCCCGAACCTAAGCCAAAGCCACCAGCCCCAACTTCAACAAAGCGACTCATGGTATCGCTTGATACGCCCCCCACTGGCAATACAGGCACATTCTTGGGTAGTACAGCCATCATGCCTTTGAGGCCATTGGCACCAATGGTATCTGCGGGAAAAAGCTTAATTGCATCGGCACCTGCATCAATGGCGCTGAATGCCTCGGATACTGTGTAAAAACCGGGTACTGAATACAACCCTTTTGCTTTTGAATGACGGATAACATCAAGATTAACGTTGGGTGAAATAATAATTCGACCGCCCACAGCGCGCACTTCATCAACCTGTGCACAGCTTAAAACCGTACCCGCACCGATAATTAGCTCTTCACCAAACGCATCAACTAAACGCTTGATGCTCTTTAATGGTTGAGGTGAGTTAAGGGGCACCTCGATGATTTTAAATCCCTCGTTTTGTAATGCTTTTGCAACGGCGACGACTTCGTCAGGGGTAATCCCACGTAAAATAGCCACCAAAGGTAATGCATTCATAGCTGCGTTTAATGTCATTGAACTCATGCTATTTCCTTTGAAATTCTGTTTATGCACGGTGCGAATTATGGTTTACCTGTTACTTTGACATTATTACCACTGCCCAGACAAGAGACTGTTTCACCCTCTATTAAGCAAACACGAAATACTGCTCTAGGAAATACACGCTAATCTCATTCTAGTTTACTAGGGTACGGGGAAACGTGTTCCCCGATGGCATTATCGAGCAGGCATGCGAATGCCGCCGTCTAAGCGGATGGTTTCCCCATTGATATAGACGTTCTGAGTTATGTGAATACATAGGCTGGCAAATTCGTCAGGCTGCCCCATCCGTTTAGGGAATTGGATGTTCTCCACCAATGCATTTTGCACTTTTTCTGGCATTGCCAGCAGCATAGGCGAACTGTTTGGTCGTATCCTAGAGCATTATTTCTTCTTCATTAAACGAAATATTCGTTGTGATAATTGAAATAAAAGTAGGCGTAGTCTCACCTCTTATTTTAATAGATAGCACAGTCATCGTTGTGCTCAGAAGCATTTCCCAATAATAAGCCCCTATTAATCCCACCAATTAAATTCACATATAAAAATAACAATTCAAATAAATATTATTAACTTCAAACAAAAACTTGAATCTAGACGCTTAATAACTAAAAAAACACAGCAAAAAGCATAAACAAAACACGCATTTTACATATGATTTACAAAATATTAATATAATGCTTTAATAACACTCGGCTTAAAGGGTAATATTTTAGGCCACTCATGAAATCTAAAAATTCAATTTGAACGTTAAAAGTAAGGTATCGAATGAACATTAATTTTAGAAAAATAGTGAAATCCGTCTCGCTCGTGTGCGTTTTGTCGGCTGCTGCACTAACGCACGCAGTCACTCCGGATGTTGACGGGGAAGGCAATTGGTTAATCAATGACGCAGGCTTTACGTTTGATGCAAACGTAAGTGATGAATTTAACCAAGCAGGACAGTGGCAAACGCCAGACACTGCAAAATGGAACCGCTATCATCCTACAGGTTGGCTTGGCAATAACAGCTTTACCTACAGCAATACACTTGCTTACACCCATCAGGGCAACCTTGTATTAGAAGCAAGGCAAGGTGACTTTCTCGGTGATAAACACACCACAGGGATTGTCTCTAGCAAGCAACCGCTTAAATACGGATATTTCGAAGTCAGAGCCAAAGCGGCTAACAATAATATTGCCAGTAGTTTTTGGTTTTTTAATCGCAATAACAGCAATGGCGATCAGTATGAAATAGATGTATACGAACACTTTCCTTACGTTGGCTGGAATGATCAGACCAAGAGTAAAAGCAATATTCATCACTTTGTGTGGACACAACAAACAGGCAATGTGGATCAAATTCCAAATTACAGTTACGCAGCCCAGCTTGAAAACGGCGGTGTAAACACAGATTGGCACACTTATGGCGTGATGCGAACGCCTGCGGGCATATACTTTTACGTAGATGGTAAAAAAGTACGCACCATTTGGAAAAGTGCAGTGAACCCTGCGGATTACCCAGGTGATGTGGATATGCCGGTTATACTTGATATATTAGTGTACGATTGGCAATCAGGGGACAATGAGCCTAGACAAGAGCGTTCATATTATTACGTGGATTACTTTAGAGCGTGGCGCTAGCCTGGGGTAATTAACATATTAACGGCCGGCCTCTACCGGCTTTTTCACTGTAACGATATTTTCCCAGCCATCAAGCACGTGTCAGCGTATACCTGCTCGTAGTCATACCAAACTTTACTAAATACATTAAAAAAATAAGGATGTTAAACCAGTAACCCCGCTACTTTTAGACTCTTTATCTGCGCCAAGCTTTTTGTAAATAAATTCTTATTAGGGGTAACGTATTTTATCACCACGTTTGGTAGCTTGTTATGCCATAGGCAAACAAAGAGTGCGCTATGCGCACGGTGCTTCACTGAGCGATAACTCTGACAGTATCAAAAGGTGAGAAAAGTTAGGTGGGCCGAATCGAAAATAAAATTAACTAACCTGAACGAAGCTTATTTTTGAGGAGGCTGAGGACTAAATCACGCCGAGTTTTAGTACTCGGCGCGGTTATTTTCATTCACTATTACTCTGGAGTAATGTCCTCTAAAGTAAAGTCATCTGCATACCAGACATGCCCTGGGGTCATTAAATTCACTTCAAACAAAGTTTGCGTATCAGGCCAATCGAGCCCATCAAATTCGATTTCGACGAGTTGCCAGTCTCCGGTTTGGGTGCCACCAAACCATTTTTGTCCCGAGCTTTTCCAACCACCGTCTAAATTGATGAACTGACTCATACCACCAGACCACGCTCCTGTTGTCAGGCGTTTTAGCTGAAAACTTAACATAAACTTCTTGCCTTCTTTTATTAACGATTGTGGCAATACAGTTTCGTTTACTGAAATTCCCGCCCTTCCATTTGTAGTATCAAATTTAATACCATAATTCCCGCTATAAGCCGCGTCTTCACTGACTTCTACATCACCATTTGAACCGAAAACCAGTTGCCAATCTCCCAGAGTGCCTGACTCAAAGTCACCGTTATCAGCCAGCAAATTGTTGCCAGAAGGAGGTGTGTCCGTTGAGGTGATTTCAACGTCCGTTATGGTATGACCATCTACACTGGTCCGCCAGTCTCCGCCAATTTCACGCAAGGCCGCAATTATTTTATAGCCTTTGCCAGAGGCAAGTGTTTCTGCGAAGCTAAGCGTGACTTGTGTTGTGCCTTCTCCCGCTGGCACAGTAACACGGCTCAATCCAAGCCATGTGCCTTGCGGGTCAATCAACTCAAACGCAACATCGCGAGGGATCCCCGTCGAGTAATCAATATCAAGAGTAATGCTATTCGTCGGCGCCATAGAGGAAACATCGTTGGTAATGACGATGGTGTTTCTTACCGTTAATTCATCTTTAACTTCAACACTCGTAGACGCCATATGACCGCCGTCATAACTTTGCGCACTTATCTCTACAAACCCCGGCGAAACAGGGGTTACTACCCCATCTTTAACCGTTGCGACAGATTCATCACTGGATTGCCAAAGTAAAAATTTGTTTGTGGCCGTTTGCGGCAATACATTGGCTTGCAAGCGATAGGGCCGATCTTTTTTGATGGCGACGAAAGATTTCTGCATTTCAAGGCCTGAAACAGCAACCTCGTGCAATGACTCTTGCTTCTCAACTTCTAAAATCAAAGAACTCACATGCCCTTGAGAGTCGGGAAATGTTAACGCAACGTCGGTGTTAGTTTTCAAAAACTTAGCGGGTACTGGGATTTCAATGACGCCAAAAAAATCATCACGGGCGGCCTGATCATACCCGCGCCAGTCATTCGGCACCTCAATTCTGTGGCCATTGACCAATACAATTGGCTGCTTAGATTTATCATGTTTTCGCCCGATCCCCATTTTAAGCATCGCCGTGCCCTGTGAGCTATTGTAGCCATGCATGGCATAGTGGTACTGCAGGGCTTTTGCTGTGGTAGGCGAACGCTCTGCTCTATGTATTAGGCGTGCAAAATCGGCACTGTCACGCCAAGCATCGGGATATTTACGTATTATGTTCGTCAATTGACGATCGAAACTGCGCATAACAGATGTAAAACGATTAACTTCGTTTGGTTTGATAGCGTCAACCACTGATTGGTCAAACTCTACACCTTGATATACGTCAGCAAAGGCTGTGGTAGTTTGCGCTAAATCGATATCATTAAACACAAATGACAGCTCAGTGTTTTCTATTATGGGTTGCAAATAAGTTTGCGCGTAATAACTGCTTTTTCGCACGATACTGTCAGGAGAGATTTGCTGTGCAAACACGTATTCGAGCACGATGGTTTCGTGCGCTGCCATGGTAATAGTAGACGGTGCTGAAGCGAGCACCTGGTCCGTGTAATTTGCCGCTTGATCGTAAGGTACATCTAGACGTTTAGCTCGAACTTGAGATACCGAGTTCCCATGATCGATGAAACGCAAATCAACCTCTTTACTGTTATCTTCATAATTGTTCAGCGCCACATATAGCTTATTGCCATAATTGAATGCCTGTACTGCAAGGTCAGGATCTAGCGTATCTATCGCAACTCGATTTCCCTTTACGTCAGACCATAAGTGATAGAAATAGGCTTTTTCGGTTGGTAGATATCCATTAACTTTATTTGAAGTGATTTTATCCGGGTCAGGGCGCAGCACGCTGGCAGAATACGGGTTAAAATTATTTGCATCATAAAACCACTTTGATATTCCGGTGATAAACGGTGTAGAGGTGAGTACTCTATCTTCCCTTTCCAGTAACGAAAATAGAATGTGATTATAAGAGCGTAATTCCTGAGCACTTTTTGCAGCGCTGTATTCAACGGGATAACCGTCAATGATCCCGCCATATTCGGTGATAGCGTGATCTTTGACTTCCCCCCATTTAATGTAACTGTACGCTTCAATCATATCGATAATCGCTTCAGCATTACTCCCTGAGCGCAAATTGTCTTGCCCCGCAACATTTACACCATCGTATAAGTGGAAAGAGAAACCATCCATGTGGTCACCAGCGACATCCATAAACATCTTTTGCCGTGACTGCCAATGAGAGAAGTCTGACAGCTCAAAAGACGGCCAAGCAGAAGAAAAACCAATAACATTGGTACTTAAACCGCGTTGATCAAACGCTTTCCCTATCTCAGCAAACCACGTTGCCATGTGTCTTTGTATCGCTTCGTTCGCCACTGGATCCCAGGGGCCATCCACAAAATCTGACGCATGTACAAACGGCTCATTCATCGGCTCATAGAAGAGCGGCCGTCTTTCCTCTTCAAAATAATACTCGAAGTAATCAGCTGCCCAACGAGCCCCTTCAACAGGGTCGTTGTCTGCTACTATTACGCTTTTTGGGTGTTCCGTGGCAACGATGCGATTAGTACCAAACTCATAATAAGCCCCCGCTTTAGCATTGCTAATAGATTGCGCCCCATCAAGCATCGCTTGTTCTGTATCTGGATAATTAGCGCTGCCACTTAGGGCCATAGGCCCCCAAAATACGCGGCCATACTGAGCATTAAGTTCATTTTTAATGTAAAGCATATCTTGCTCACTAGCCCCAGGCTCTCCGGGACTTGAATGAATATTAAAGAACTTATTGCGATCTAATGCTGTGTTGTCGCCTACATACAATTGTTTACCTAAATCAACGTTAACCAGCGCCGTTTGACCTAAAGATACATGCGTATATGCAACACAAACCAAACCTAGGGCTATGGCAACCGATGCCTTACTGGGCTTAAACCGTTTCATTTAACACCTCATTTTATTTACATATGATTAACAATCATTGCAGATAAAATTCGCTGTGTAAAAATATTCTTTATTAAGTATCTTTATGTAAAGTGTTTTTTAGGTAACTATTTTTCGTTGCACAAGGTATTTCGACCTAAATACAACAAGACCTCATCTTAAATCTTAGCTATGAAAAACTCTAAAACTTAACATTAACAGTAAGTTAAATGATATTCCGCAGTGAGAAATAAGCCGCTACATCAATTAGCTAGCAAGCCTAATGTAAAACTAATGTTAAATCACTTGCTAACATACCTACGATCACTTATAAATAGATAAAATTCACATACAAAAACAAAAACTCATGAGTAAAAAAAATAATATTTTTAACGTTATTGTCATTCTTAATATTTCCAGTCATCACGCAAGCCAGTGTTGTGCCAATAGGTACAGCTGCAGACGCTACGCTCGCTTTTGACGACCTCAGCTCGTACATATCAGCAACACAACAGACCGACAGTTTTATGATGGGTGCGCAAAGTAGCCAGGTAAACAATGGCCTATTATCAGGGAACAACCCCATTAGTGCGGTAATGAACGACCCTATTTTTATTAACAGTTCACTTGATGCTGAAAATTCTGATGTAGATTTTGAATATGTACGCTACTTTTTCGAGGTTAACTTAAATAACGCTAGTGCAGACAGCACAGCCGAATTTGTGTTTGACTATCGAATTTCTCAACAGGTCTCAGCCAGCGCCTCAGATCCCTTGGTTGATGACGCATTCGTGGATTCAGCGTTTGCTTTACTTAATGACACTAATCAAGAGTTTCTCTTCCGGACGATTTCGTCTGAGCTTAATACAGGTCCCCAAACTTCCAATGACAGCGGAACATTTTCATTTTTGCTGAATGCAGGAGAATCACTTTCTTTTGGTGGTTATTATGAATCAAACTTGTATAGCTTTGGGGAAGCGGCTTTTTCTGCATTGACGAACGCTGAGCTGACTTTATCTTCTGTCAATATAACAACGAACAACGTACCAGCCCCTGGCCACCTTGCCCTAATGTTTATGTTCTCTAGTTTGATGTTGGTGAAACGCCGACGAGCGTAACGGTAGTTATCCGTCGTGGACTATTGCTGTTAATTGCTGCTAATTCTCAGCAAGTTTGCAGACCTTTATTGGGGCGCTATGCCTTTATCACCTCACGACGTTTTCTAAGCGTGCCGAGGCTTAGCTTTTGCTTAAGTAAATGGTTGTGTCGGTGCAGGCATTTAGTTATACCAACGCCATTAAATAATTCGCCGGATGAACCCTGAGAGGGCACTATTTAATGGAATTGGTATTAGTTAAAGGCAACACGAAATGCTCGCTGAGTCGCAATTGAATGATAGCGCCAGGATGCTGAACCACAACAGCAGCGAATTTAGACGCATGCTCCACTGCATCCTCGCTAGAATAACCATTTAAACGGCTAGATAAATAGACTCCAGCGAAGGCATCCCCTGCTCCTGTGGTATCTTTTTGTATTGCAGCTGGCTCAAACGCTTGATGGCAAATCATGCCATTGATGTCGCAAATATCAATTCCTCGCGCCCCACATTTAATGACTTGCTCCTGCACTGCAAATTGATTCAAAAAATGATGTACATCCTTTGCCTTGGCATGTTGATACAAGGTTTCATGGTCTTCTAAACCAGGTAGCGCAATGTCCGTCAGCGCATAAGCTCGCTCTAACCAATACCTAGCTTCGGTTTTATCTGCCCATAAACGTGCACGATAATTGGGGTCAAATGCTATGGTAGTTCCCCTATCTTTAGCGCGTTGCAATATACTTAACAGCTTATGTCGGTCTTGCTCGTCTAGGATCGCAAGGGTAATCCCACTAAAAAATATCAGCGCGTAGTTGTCGTCGTCAATAACGCTTTCTTCGAACTGTTTAAGCATGTTCGTGGCCGCTGAGTTCTCACGCCAATAGGCAAATGACCGTTCGCCGCTATCATCTGTGGTAATCGAATAGATGCCCAAATTGCGTTCGTGATCACGGCGAATCAAGTGGCTCTCAATCCCCTCATTTGCCATTGTTTCCAGCAGTTGCTGGCTAAACACATCTCTGCCTATGGCGCTCAGGTAAGCGACCTCAAAACTAGGACAAACTCGCTTAGCGTAGACCGCACTATTATAGGTGTCGCCCGCAAAACTCGTGTGCACTTTACCGTTTTCGTCGCGTCTTAATTCGAGCATACATTCACCAACAAATAGTAGCTTACTCATGTCATATTCCTTGCGCGTGTCCGGCTACCACCAAGTTGCATACAAACCCGTTAAAATGATGATCACACCAATAGCGGCCACATTGAATCCATTGGTTGTTCTAAAGCTGATGTCTTTTAGTTCAACACCTTTATTTACCTCTGGCGCGGCTTCAAATAATGAAACGACATACGCCAGCGCTAAACATAGAAGGAACACCAAGCCGATGCGATCCATAAAGGGTAAGCTAGGCCAGACAATAGCAAGCAGTACAGAGAAGGCTGCTGATCCCAGCGCTGCAGCAAGTGCAGCCGTTGATGTTGTTCGAGACCAAAACATACCCATTAAAAAGATCACCGTAATACCAGGTGAAAATAACCCGGTAAACTCTTGAATGTACTGGAATGCTTGTTCTGATTGGCCGATAAGCGGCTGAGCAACTGACACTGCAATCACTAAGGAAACCAGCGTGGCTACGCGACCAACATTAACGTAATGATGCTCACTTCTTCCCTGATTTAAAGGACGGTATAAATCCATGGTAAAGATAGTAGAGATACTGTTAGTCATTGATGCTAATGAAGAGATGATCGCAGCCACAAGCGCAGCAAAAACCAGCCCTTTAATACCAATCGGCATTAAGGACATCATTGAGGGGTACGCTTGATCTGCCTTCTCTAAATCAGGGAATAACAGTACTGCGGCTATTCCCGGCAATACCACAATAATTGGCATTAAAAGCTTTAAATAAGCGGCAAAGGCAATGCCTTTTTGTGCTTCTTGTATATTTTTGGCAGCTAAAGCACGCTGAATAATGTATTGATTAAAGCCCCAATACCCGATATTCATCACCCACAATCCCCCTACCAGCACTGATATGCCAGGTAAATTCATGTATTCGCTGTTGTCTGGGCTCAAAATCATGTCAAAGTGACCGGGGACTTTGTCAGTTAAAATAGCAAAACCTTTGACCAGACCTTCACCGCCAGACACTTGTTGCAAAGCGAGGTAGCTCAGTAGTAAGCCCCCAAACACCAGCAGCACCACTTGAATAATATCCGTATAGGCCACCGCCTTTAGGCCGCCATAAGTAGAGTAGGCAACAGAAAATATCGCTAAAAATAACATTCCATACAGCCAGTCAATCCCCGCTACGCTTTGGATTGCCAAGCCCCCTAACCACAACACAGACGTCAGGTTAACAAACACATATACGGCTAACCAAAACAAGGCTAAGGTTGTTTTTACTCTGCCATCAAAGCGCTGCTGCAAATATTGCGGCATGGTGTAGATTTCGTTCCTCAAAAAGATTGGTAGAAAATATTTGCCAACTAAAATCAAGGTAATGGCAGCCATCCATTCATAAGAGGCGATACCTAATCCCAGTGCGAAACCAGAGCCTGACATACCAATAATTTGCTCAGCAGAGATATTCGCTGCGATCAGTGACGCTCCGATGGCCCACCAAGGTAACGATTTGCTCGCCAGGAAGTAATCTTTCGTGTTTCGTTCATGAGACTTTTCGTCCCGGGAAATCCATAACGCAATAGCAAGAAGCGCCAATACATAGGCCAGAAATACGCCGATATCCAAGGGGGCTAATGTGAGTGTCATCCTAAATTCCTCTTACGCAGACCAGCTATGCTGATTGTTGTTAATGACGGGAGCTAAATTGATATACGCCGCTTCTAGGGCATGTTTGAATTCGCCATTAGCGGCTAATGACGGGGGAAAGATAGCTGTCATTGTCAAAAATAAGGCCGTGTCGTTGTGTGCTTTGCCGTTGCACGAGTCAGTTACTTTCTTTAACTGAGCTGCCAATGGGTCCACCACATTTTCACCTTTCGCGAATTGCAGACGTACAAAGTGCATCCAACTGGCTAACGCATGGCAAAGTAACGCCACGCTGCGTCCTTCAATTAAATTTTGCTGAACAATAGGTAAAATACGCATGGGGATTTTCTGTGAACCGTCCCATGCTATTTGACTCAACAAATGGCGAATGGCAGGATTTCTGAAGCGTTGCAAAATATCTTGGCTGTATTGTTTCGCATCCAGCTCTTTTGGCCCATCAATAGAGGGCAAAATTTCTTCCTCGATCATTTTCTCAATAAATTCCACCAACTGGGTGTTTTGCATGGCGTCATACACTGTTTCAATGTCGAGTAAACAGCCTAAATAAGCAATGCTTGAGTGAGGGCAATTTAACAACCTCAGTTTGGCTTTTTCAAAGCCCTCGACATCTCGGGTTAGAATAGCCCCCACTTGGTCCCAAGCGGGTCTATCAGCGGGTAAGCAATCCTCAATCACCCACTGTAAGAAGGCTTCCCGTTTAATGGGCCAATTGTCTTTTATGTTGAGCTTTTGTTGGACTAAGTCGCGCAGACTATCGTCTGTTGCAGGGGTAATACTATCTACCATGGTACTTGGGCAAGTTAATGAGTCTGCGAGCCATGTCGCCAGTGTTAGGTTCGTCTGTGCAGCAAACGACACCAATGCATTTTTTAATTTTGTGCCATTACCCGTTATGTTGTCGCAGCTAATAACGGTGAATGCAGGCAAGCCTTTTTCGTGCCTAACAGACAATGCCTGGACGAGTATCCCAACAGCGGAAATACGTTCATTCGTCCCAGCCAAATCGTGCTTAATATCCTCATGCGTCAGGTCAAGTTCACCTTGATTGTTAAGGCAATAGCCCTTCTCAGTAATGGTCAGGGTGACAAATTTTGTATCGATGTTCGTTAGCCGAGCAATAACATCATGGTATTGCTGGCGTGCAACCAATACTTCTTTTATTGCCCCAACCACCTCAAAGTGTGTTTTTTTATCTAGCTCAGCCAAGCAATATAATCCATGTTGCTCGGTAAGTGCGTCACTAACACCACTAGAGCGCAGCGATACAGCGCTGATACACCAGTCTCCCCCGTGTTGCTGCAACGCTTGATGCGTGTACCAAGCCTGATGAGCTCTAAAAAACGCACCAGGTCCTATATGCACTATGCCGATTTTGGCGGCACTAGGCGGCATACGGTATTGCGGAACCCTAATTTTTTGGTTAGCAATGTCTTTAAGGCTGTTTTCGTTAAGATTTATAAGCTGGGTCATGGGGTTACTCTACTACCTGACTGATCAAAATGGCGTCGGCGCTGCCACGCCACGGTGAAATAAATAGCTGTCCTTTTTCGATATCACTAGCCTCGGTCATCTCCCCTGTTAGGGTGTTAAACCACTGTATCGTACGATTTGGCTCTTTGCCCTCAGGCATCAGATACCAGTTTCCTCTAGACATCTGAAAATTATCTTTCGATACATAAATTAGATAGGTGTCTTGTTCATCTACCATGGTAAAGCCCGAGCCATTCTTGCCAGGCACAGGTGTGAAAGAAGAAAACGTAAAACGCTCAAAGAATGCAGCCATAGCGCTGAAATAACTAAACTTGGGATGGGCGCTGGGGTCGACTTGTTCAAATGGATTATAAATAATGACGTTCCACGCATTTGCTTGCCAATAGTAGGTGCTGTACACACCGGCAAATATCGTTAACCAGTTTCTTCTAAGTACCACTTCAGGGTCGGTGTAATCCCCTGGGAACACTTCATAAGGAGCGCTTTCATAGCCGCCATGTTCAATGTTATATATCACCTTGTCGGCGAAGCGTTTTCTAACATTGAGCATGCGGTTATAAATGTCATATCCCCAATCTTGGGTAGACATAAAATCGACTTGCTCAGGATATTTCGCACAATAATTAAAATCGTGAACCGTCACTAAGCGATTAAAATGGTTCATGCTGCGCAGCCGCTCAATACGCCCCTTAATGTAGGCTTCATCCGCTCGCCCATAGAACAATGCTTCTTTTGAAATATCCCATACGATATTGGGAAACGCTTGATAGCGTTTAACCACGTAGTCAAAATACATATTGTCTGCATCTGAATTCATATCAGGCCAACTAACCATTTTATTCCACACGTAAATCATTAGATGACTGACCATGCGTTTGTCGTGAAGCAATTGAATACTGCGATCGAGCTTTTGGAAAAACGCCACATTTAAACCTGAAAAATCAGGGTGTTCGTTACTTCCCAGAAACGGGTATATATCTTGGCGTCCTCCGAATTCATGCTCTGGATGAGCTGCAAGTTTTGGGTCTTTTTGCCAACTCACATCATGAGCATACACATTCATCACTATATGATTAAAACCATGCTCTTTTATGCGCGACAACAAATGTTCACTTTTTGGCGTGTCCTTGTCATTGCTATAATCTAAGGCGAATAACCAATCTAACTCGTACCCCAGCAGAAAATACTCACTGCCATCTTCATAGGCGAATGCTTGTTTATTGTCAGGTGATAAGACCATGGCCCCGTGATTAGACGGATCATCATTCGCTACCACCTGCACAACACCCTTCACACCATTAAGCTCAGGCACATCTCCTTCGATTTGGTAGTGCCAATCGCCAATTTGCGCAGCAGAAAAGCGCAACAGCCAGTGATGTTCGCCGTTAAAAACGATAGGAACAGTTTGTTTCTTACCCGTTGCCTGATGGGTAAAATCCGCATTCACCTGAGCCACAAAAGGATTTTGAGTGGTAGCTTGGGTCACTAAGTCAATATCCAGCACTTCCCATTTCTCAACTTGAAGTGGCACAGGATCGCCAGCCTTTGCCTGTGTTGAGGCTGACACTGGAGCTACGCAGAGCATTATCATCACAGAGCAAAAACAACATAGGGATTTGAGGTTAAATGTCATCGACTGCTCCTGGCGTTAGCTGAGAAAGGCGAAAACCATTTAGGCGCACTTGTTGGTTGCCCTTGGGCGCCGCCATAGACAATGACGCTTTCCCCTGTTCGTTTACAGTAAAGGTGTGAAGCGCAAAACCAGCCGCACCTTTATTCGAACCTCCATCGCCTCTTTCTCCACCGCCCGCTTCGGTGATAGCGATACGCTTGCCAAATGTGGGACGATATTGACTAACACTTTGAGCGTTCTTGCTGTGTTGGCTTGTAAAACGCAAAGGGCGAATAGCGTCGCCATCATCACTTAACATGTGATGCCATGTTTTTAGTTCATATTGCCCTTGGGGTAACTGACTGAAATGCAGCGTAATGGGCTGTCCATTCGTGTTGTTTATTCCATCTTCGATTAAAAAGCTCAGGTCACCCGGAACCCCCCAAGTATTATCCCAATGCAGTGGCTCAGAGCTGCCAGATAAGGCTACTTTTACCGGCTGTCCGTTGTCGGCAGTAAGCGTACGTGCATCATTGCCCGACTGATGAGACCACACATAGAAGTTTTCTTGAGGATGCTGCTCATGATTACCAAAATCGACGTTCAGGGTCAGCGGGTCCAGTAAGCGGGTCGCGTCGTGCTTTGATTGTGCTTCACCAGACGCATTTAACGTCAAACTAGCACTGCCTGATTGCAACCCCTCACTATGGGCAGTCAAGGTTAATACCGTCGCCTTTGTACCTACCCGAATCATCACAGGAGCATGGCCGTTTCGCCAAGTCACAGGATTAGCACCAATGCTTTTATCACCCACAATCTGCCCATGGCCTTGTAACTCAAACCTAACTTCAGGGGTATCCTTATCAATAAGCCCCCCTTGTTGGTCTGTTACTTTTGCATAGGCAAGAATGATACTCGAGCCATCTGCCGTTATATCGAACCCATCAGCAGTCATATCTGTATCAAACGTGACTTCTAGCTTAGCAGCATCATTACCCTTCGTTCTTTGATGCTTAGCGACAACGCGTTTTCCGTCACTGTGGTATGCCAGCGCCGTTAACGTGCCGCTTTGCCAATGAAAAGGCACCAAAATAGAGGGCGAGTTGAGATGCTCATTTTGCGCCCCACGTGTTGCTTTAAAGCGGCCAACAGGGCGATCGTTATGCAATAGTTCAATTTCTGATGCATTGGTAAAAACCTGTACCTGCTGTTCAAACTGCCCACGAACGTCAGCAATATGTACCATAGGCTCAGACGTTAGCTCTGACTGATACCAATAGTAATTTGGTTTGGGTAATCGAAATGCGTCCCAGCTAGCTGCTTGCCAAACGGATAAATTTGGATATTGCTCATCACGTTTTATAAATGATTGGCTGTCGTGTGCACTCCAAGATGCCAAACCAATTAAGTTCGGGTCACCCTTGTAACGAGATACAATTTCTTGCAGAGAAAGGCTGTCAGTAGACCCTGAGTGTTCCATAGCAAAAAGCAAATCATCTGCTTGGCGCTTCGCTCCTCTGTAATCCATAACCGCATACAAATCGGTAATACCTGAGTGCTGTTCACCGGTCCAAAGGGTGCCATTATTCATACTGATCCGTGTAGGATCTTCCTCTTTGGCCGCATAGTGGAGCCGCTTAATGGTTCCTCTGTGATTAATGCCTGCTCCCCATCCCAACACTGATGGATGGTTGCGGTGATTTCGAATCATCCGACGTGCGGCCTCTTCTAATCTTGCCATCCACAGTTCGTCTCCCATGCCAATCCAAGTTGGCGGCTCTTCCACTACGATTAACCCGAGTTCATCACAGGCTTGCAAAAAAGCATTGTCATGGGGGTAATGCGCCAAGCGCACTAAATTCATCCCAGAACGCTTAAACTTCAGGGCATCCAAACGGTGCAGGTTGTTTGGAACCGCATCACCAATATAGGGGAAGTGCTGATGACGGTTCGCGCCGATAATTTCTATTGGCTCGCCATTGAGTAACAGCCCTTTATTTAACACTAATTCGAATTTGCGGATCCCCAGTGGGTTAGTTTTACTGTGTAAAACCTTTCCTTCTTCATTTAGTACCTGACTGACAACCTTGTATAAATAAGGACTGTCGGGTGACCAAAGTTGTAAGTTTTCATCTATCCCTGTGGTGTGTTTCACCAAGCGAGTCGCGCCTGAATCAAGCGTATGTTCAGTGCGTTTTCGCTTTATAACAACAGCTTGTTGATCAACGATATAGGTTTGTACATAGAACTTGCGTGGCTTTTTATCTGCGTTTACAACCTCACTACGCACGGTGACCGTAGCGTCCTTTTTTGTCACCGCTGGGGTGCTAACAAAAATGCCTGAGGTATTTGAATCCCAATCGAAAGTAAAATGCAGCGGGTCTAAAACATTAAGGTAAACATCCCGATAAAGGCCACCAAATAGTACATAGTCGGCCGTGTGGCCATCAGGAGGGATCTGCTTGTTACGGCGATTATCTAACTCAAGCGTAAGCGTATTAGTTTGACCAAGAGCGACAAATTCTGAAATATCAAAATGAAATGGGGTATAGGCACCCACCGCATGTTCACCCACATATTGGCCATTAACCCACAAACGGGTTTTCTGGTGAGCCCCTTCAAACTCAAGATAAACCTTACTGTCTGGACGACCACTGATATTTAACGTTCGTTGGTAAAAACTAATATCGCGATGAAATGTCTGCTGGGATTTATCATCAGTGCTGTTATCTAAGTTGATTGAAGTAAGTGCATAGCTATGAGGAAGGCTAACCTCTTCCCAGCCGTGCGCAGACCACTGTGCGCTGCTTGGCTGATGCTTCACCGGCCCCTTGTGATAGCGCCATCCCAAATTTATATTCTCTCGCACGCTTATAGAAGTCGTTTCAAGTGTTTTAACTTGCCCGAATACATCTAAAACCACACAAGATATTAGACACAAAAAAAAGATACGCAGAGACATAATTCAACCTTACATCAACCAAACAATTCGCCGACAATACATCATTCAAATGCAATTGTTAATATTTATATATGATAATCAAAAGAATATTGCACGTTTATTTAACATAAGGTCATTAAGGAATTGAGTACGCAGAATCAGCAATAACACTATGATTGGTAGGTTAATTTATTATTATCAGAACATACATTTAGCTATTTTGAGCTCGGCGTAATCGCGCCGATAAAAACAAGGGAGAACCGCGAACATCTTAAATGCATATAAAAACAATGACTTTCATATGTAAATTTTATTTGCAATTCCAGGGCGTTTGAATTTATAGTGTTGCTAACATTTTATTAACGTGAATTAATCAAAAATGGCTCGAAAAATGATACCAATGAAAAGTCTATTAGCTGTCACTGTTGCCACCTTACTGGCTGCGTGCTCAGAACAGCCGCAGGATGTGTCTACCACTACGAACGATAAAGCCGATCACAGTGAAAAATTATCTGAAATCCGCAGTGTCGCTAATCAAGGTCCGTTTAAAGCCAATTGGGAGTCTCTCAAAGAGTATGAGATCCCTACTTGGTACCAAGATGCCAAGTTCGGCATTTTTATTCATTGGGGCGTTTATTCCGTGCCCTCGCATAATGGCGAATGGTACCCACGTAAGATGTATTTAAGCGATACAGAAGAGTTTGCTTATCAGCAGGAAAAACACGGCCCGCTAACCGAGTTTGGTTATAAAGATTTCATTCCACAATTTACCGCTGAAAAGTTTGACGCAGACAAGTGGTTAGAGGTCGTTAAAGACTCAGGGGCTAAATATATCGTTCCGGTGGCAGAGCACCATGACGGTTTCTCTATGTATGACAACTCCTACTCACGTTGGGATGCCGTTGAAATGGGGCCCAAACGGGATGTCATCGCAGAATTAAAAACGGCAGCAAACAAGGCTGATATTTATTTTGGCTTGTCCAGTCACCGTGCTGAAAACTGGTGGTTCTTCGAAGGTGGGCGAGAAGTGCCTAGTGATGTTCAAGACGATGCCTATCGCGATCTGTATGGACCCGCCGTTAGCCGAGAAACCTCTGAAGCTGGCGAAACACCGCCGACTCAAGAATTTTTAGACGACTGGTTGTTAAGAACAGTTGAAATTGTAGATAAATACCAACCTGATCTTATTTGGTTTGATTGGTGGATGGCATCAGAGCCGTTTCATCAGCATGTAAAAGAGTTCACCAGCTACTTCTACAATAAAGGCTCAAAATGGGACGACATGCCAGCTCTGAACTACAAAGACTTGGGCGAATTTCGCTCGTTTCCACCAGGTTCGGCTGTGCTGGATATAGAACGTGGACAAATGTCTGATACCTATGAGTATTTTTGGCAAACAGATACCTCTGTGTCAAAAACGTCTTGGGGCTATGTTACCAACCCTTCCTACCGTGACGCTAATTCGTTAGTCGATGATTTGATCGATATTGTCAGCAAAAATGGCTCTATGCTGCTCAATATCGGTCCAAAACCGGATGGAACTATACCGCAACCAGAAATTGATTTACTGGCTGAAATTGGCAGTTGGTTAAAACTTAATGGTGAAGCGATTTACAATACTCGCCCTTGGGTTACATTTGGTGAAGGCTCTACTGTTGTCATAGATGGCACCAATTCCAATGATGCAGAGGCCCACCGTAAAGACTTTAATAGCAGTGATATTCGTTTTACTCAAAACGGCGATGCTTTGTACGCGACCGTAATGGCTTGGCCAGAAGATCGTGATGAGCTTACGATCCGTTCAATTAATAGCGAAAATTACCCTGATGAGGTAACCAGCGTGACCATGCTTGGTCATGATGGGGAGTTAAGCTACTCACAAACTGAGAATGGCCTAACGGTCACCTTGCCAGATTCTTCACCGTCGCCTTTCGCTCAAGTGATAAAAATTACGAAATAGGTCCTGTTGGCAGTCATCGGTTGTGTCCGCTGATGGCTGCCATTTTCTGTAGTTTCCCTAACCGGCACATGCAGCCATTTCAGTTCTACTCGTTCACTCTTTTTTAACGCCCTTTCGAATACCAATGCCTTCAATTACCATCCCCTCCATTCCCATTACCCCTCTATTATAATCCCGCGGAAATTTAAACCGCTTAGGCATAGGCGAGAAAGACCAAGAGCAGATGCTGAGATTATTGCTGAGCTAGTGAGCGATAGACGCCGCTGTAAGGACTTACGCTGTGTCGCTCGAACTTAAAAGCGCAGTGGTTAATTATTTATTGGGGTTGGTATAATACCAATCCGCATTAATAAGTGATTATTAACGTGGAATGGTATAAGAAGCGGCTAGATGCTGCTTCTTGCACACTCACCTCAGCAGCACTAATGTCCTGTGCTGACTGTGGCCATACCCGATTGCCTGATGTGTTTATAGCTTTTTAGCATCTGTTTGATTCTATTTTGATGCTTAGGCGATTTGAGCAAATTCTTCGATTCATGCTCTTGTGGATTATGACTTAGGTCAAACAGAGCGACAGGTTCAAATTTCGAGATTTTACGGTCACTTTGCATGATGAGCTTCCAATCCCCTTGGCGATAAATCAATTCGTTATTCGACCCACCTTGCAACATCATAAAGTCGCGCTCTTCCTCGGATGCATTGGTCAACAGGGGCAATAAGTTTTTAGAATCTGCTGTGGCTTTACTGTCGATGGGTGCGCCCGCTGCTGCGGCAATAGTGGCTAAAATATCTTGCACCAAAACGGCAGACGTTAGCTGCACACCCTTACTCAACTTACTCGGCCAAGAGACAATAAACGGCACTCTGTGCCCGCCTTCATATGCGCTATTTTTACTTCCTCTATATTGACCACTAGACCGATGCCCAGCCTCAAGTGTGCCGGGAATGCGATAGGCCAAACCACCATTATCAGACGTAAAGATAATTAAGGTGTCGTTGTAACGCCCTGTGGATTTAAGCGCAGCCACTATCCTTTTCACTTGTAAATCTAATTCATGGATCATATCCAGGTGCGCAGAGGGCGTACTACCTGCCACCTTCTCACCATCAAAATAGGCTGGTGGCATATGGGGTAAATGAGCCATAGGACTGGCGTAATATAAAAAGATCGGCTGGTCTTTGGCCTGCCCTTGAATAAACTCAACCGCTTGTGAAGAAAGCACATCACCTATTTTACTGGTTTGCCAGGCACTGTCTCCCATGCCATCGCCTTTATCAGATATCGTTTTTACGTCAGACACCGTCGACTCATTAACATGAATAATACTTGAAGCACGTGATAGCGGTGCCCAGCGTTGATTTTCATATGCTAGATACAGTGGCCCCTGGATCCCATCAGGAAGTATATAGCTATAATCGAAGCCGAGATCATTCGGCCCGCCTGCGACCATTACCGATAAATCAACGTCTGCTAGAAATCCTTCATCAGAACCTCTAAAAACGTCTTTAGCGCTTTTTCGCAAGAAATCACCACCGAGGTGCCACTTACCAACGAATCCAGTTTTGTAGCCTGCCTGGCGCATCACATTGCCAAGGGTAGGTGTATTGGGCGCAATAACATTTTGCTGAAAACTCCCCCACACCCCCCAAGGTGATTCAGAGCGATAGTTATTCTTGCCTGTCATCACACTAAAGCGCGTCGGCGCACATAGTGCGGTAGCCGAATGCGCATCATTAACCCACACGCCTTGCTGGGCGAGCGCGTCAATATTCGCAGTGCGCACGACAGGCTTTTTCGCCAAAAGGTTTTCTGCGTAGTAACTAATGTCACCCAGTCCGATATCATCGGCCAAAATCACCACCACATCGGGCTGCTTGGCGAGCGTTCCAGCGCTTTGAAACGGCAAGGAAAACAGAAGAAATGACAGCCAAACGAAAGGAGAGCGGGCCGAAAAACGTTTGGCAAAAACGCCAAATAAGCGCCAAAAGGGGTTAAAAAAGCGGTGAAAAAGAACCGATTTCAAAATATTGCTCAAATTATCTAGGTTGAAGGTTTGCTTCACGGTTACATGCACTCCTGCTCGCTTGGGTGATTTCACCCTAGCTGCTTTGGTGAAACGTCCATATTTTATATATGAATGTATAGTTTCTAAAATCGCATAACATTAACCTCACATTACGCTTCATTTTTGGCGTACTTTGTCATGATAGCTTTGCGATAGCGGTTTGGTGTGCAGCCATATTGTTTTTTAAATTGAGCAATAAAGTGTGAAGGGTTCGAAAAGTTCAAATCATAACTAAGGTGTGTAATAGAGACCCTGCTCTGCCCTAGCATTCTTGCTGCGTGATACAAACGATGACGCACCACATATTCGGAATAAGAAAAACGGAATATGCTTTTAAAAACGCGAGAAAAATAAGAGGGCGACAGATGACATTTTTTCGCTGCTTCTTCGAGGCTCAACACCACACTAGATTGCTTTCTAAATATTTCCATTACCGGTTTGATCTTCGCATTGAGCGATCTTGAGCTTAAAATACGCGGTACTTGAGCATTTTTTACTTCCCCATGCTCTTTGAGTATGACCAATGCTAAATTCAGTAACGCGATACTTTTGGCATGATACTTATCTGAGTTAAAGCTTTCGTGAGCCCAACGAATAATCTGTAGCAGTTGCGCTTGATATGCATCAGGGATACGTAAGTGCATGCCAACTTCAAATAAAGTAGATAAGCCACTGAATTGCTCGGTTTCAAAGAGAGTTTTCGGAAATTGCACGATATACCACGACTTAGCATCATTGGTGAGATCAAAGTCGTGGGTTTCCATGGCGGGTGTGTATACCACATCGAACGGTCGCAAGGTGGTTTCCCCTTGATGATAGTAAAACGTGCCTTCTACCTGTTCGAAAAAAATGAGTTCTTGTACTTCATGGAAATGCATTTCACATTGGTAGTGTTCTTTCTGGCGATAGCTCACATGATGAATTTCAATTTCGTGGCCGTCTTTGATACAACAAGGTTCGCAATAAGCACCTGAATGTACTGTATTCATTGACTTTCTCCGCTGTTAGCTTGGCTCACTTTCATCGTGTCACCTCTACCATCACAGACGTTGAGAGCCCTGTACGTTGATAAGTGGGCGCTTTATTGGCCGCTAAAGGCTGTGCATCTTCCCAAGAATAAGCACGAACTGTTGCCTGCCCCACTTTGTGTGCTTTGATCTGCCCAAATTTGTCAACGCTGACGATATCTGGGGCGCTGGACTCCCAAATAACACCTTGCCTTTGGGCGTGTTTAGGTAAAGCGTTGACATGAAGTGTTACGCTGTCACCAGGTGATAAGTGTGTTTGTGCTGCATCAATACTTAGTTGCGTAACTGGGGTTAATTTATGTTTGTCTAAGATGGCCCCAAGGTAGCGATAAGCATCAGCTTGCTGCGCTGTAAGGTGCGAGATATCCAAGCCGCTGAAACGCTTTAACTTCCATTTCTTTTCAACAACCTTGCTCCCTTGACGCTCAAGGGGGTCAGTACGCAAATCAAAAAACCTGCCTTCAGGGAAGTCTTTATCTGGTGCATAGCGCTTAAAGTGTTTATTGAATGCGTAGCGCAAAACCTTATCTTCGTCTTTGTAGGTCTCATTGCCGATATACCAGGTGTAAATGTACTGCCTGTGCTCGTCGTTTCTCTGGCCTGTTGCTTGGGGCCAAAAGCTGATGCCATCTATTTGCTGAGCATTCGGTAGCTCGATACCAGCGGCTTGCGCAATCGTTGGATAAATATCGGTTAAATTAACGAGTCCATCATAGGTGCGATATTCAGTTGAATTTCCAGCTGGAATTTTCCCCGGATAATGCAGCACCAAGGGCACATGTAAGCCGTTGTCTGCGTTGCCGCCTTTTCTACCAGGATAAATGCTTCCATCAGGTAGCACATGGCCGAAAGTTTCTTTGGTCCCGTTATCGCCCATAACCACGATTAAGGTGTTATCGAGCAAATCTTGCTGGCGCAACTTTTCCACCACATTTCCTATCATTTTGTCCATGTAGCGGATCATGTCCGGGAAGTATTGGCGATCATCTCCTCGCGTGTTGTTGTAGTCGGCATTTTCAGGGAACTCATCAAATATCGATTCAGGTTGTGTATCAGGTGTCGGCTTATGATCGTCATGCACTAAAATCATCGGGTAATACAAGAAAAAAGGATTGTGTTTGTTTTGTTCTATAAACCGTAACGCGTGGCGATTAATAATGTCTGGCCCGTACCAACGTCTGCCCGTCTCAGGGTCGAGGTCATTTCGGCTGTTGTAATTGTGCACTTGACCATTTATCACAAGGTTCGGATTAATATACCGTTGGCCTTCAGTTACCACATCAAAGGCGGCGTAATCATCCCAACCAAACTCGCTTATATAGTCTTTGCCTGATACCTCTACTGTGCCGCGGGTTTGTTTCCACTTTCCAAATAGGCCTGTGGCGTACCCTGCTTTTTTAAAGGCATCGCCAAAGGTTATATCAGAGCTATGCTGAGATTTTGGTTGAAGATAATTTCTGTCGTTTCGTTTGCCACTCATCAAGGCAATTCGCGTGTTTTCACAGATTGGATAAGCAAAGGCTCTATCTATTCGTATACCTTGCTGTGCTAATGCATCGATACTCTCAGTAGCGAACTCTTCCTTGGTAAATTCACCGTCATAACTGTGTAATCTGTTTGCCCCGTATGCCGTCACACCATAGTGACTCAAATCATCAATAAGGATCAGTACCACATTGGTATGTGTTTGATGTGCTTTATCTATTTCCGATTGCGGTGTAGCAGCTTCAACTGACGTCTCAAGGCTAGCAGTATCATTTTCTCCAGAGAGCCTAGTACAGGCCGTTAATAACAGCGAAGCGATTACACAACCAAATAAACCGACGATCATTACCTGCATAGGACACAAACCCTAGAAAACAAACTTTTACATATGATACACATAATTTATATTTAATGTATACTGCTTTACCTATTTCTGTTGCATTAATGTAAATAAAGAGGCTCAGATGATAATTAGAAACGCAGCAATGTCCTTACTCGCTTTGTGTGTAGCAACGCCTGCTTTAGCAAATGACCAACCCTGGTTTGATACCCAACTTCCTACTCAAAAGCGTATCGATTTGTTAATTGATGCAATGACGCTTAAAGAGAAAACATCCCAGCTGGTCAATGGCAATGTAGCCATAGAGCGTCTTGGATTACCTGAATACGACTTTTGGAACGAAGCATTGCACGGCGTAGCAAGAAACGGCCGGGCAACGGTTTTCCCTCAAGCCATAGGAATGGCAGCAACATTTGATCAACACCTGTTGCTAAAAGCTGCATCAGTGATTTCGGATGAAGCTAGAGCAAAATTCAATGTTTCCAGCGAAATAGGCAACCGCAGTAAGTACTCAGGATTAACGTTCTGGACACCCAATATCAATATTTTCAGAGATCCTCGTTGGGGACGAGGTCAAGAAACCTATGGCGAAGACCCTTATCTTACTGCGCAAATGGGCAAGGCCATGGTCAATGGCCTGCAAGGGGACCACCCCAAATATTTGAAAACAGCCGCGGCGGCAAAGCACTTTGCCGTGCACTCTGGCCCTGAAGCACTGCGCCATGAGTTTGATGCTATCGCCAGCCCAAAAGATATGTACGAAACCTATTTTCCTGCCTTTGAAGCTCTCGTCACAGAGGCAAATGTCGAAACCGTTATGGCCGCTTATAACCGAGTCAACGGGCATCCTGCTGGGGGCTCAGACTTTTTACTCAATACCGTGCTAAGGGACAAATGGGGATTTAGCGGACACGTGGTGTCAGACTGCTGGGGGTTAGCTGATTTTCATCAATATCATAAGGTGACCGCCAACGCCGTAGAGTCTGCCGCTTTGGCCATCAATACCGGTACGGATTTAAACTGTGGGGCTGTCTACAATGCACTTCCCGATGCAGTTGAAGCGGGCCTAGTTGACGAAAAAACCATAGATAAACGTCTGTCTAAGGTACTGGCCACTAAATTTAAGTTAGGCTTTTTTGACCCTAAAGATGATAACCCGTACAACAATATTTCTGCTGACGTCGTCAATTCAGAGGCGCATGCACAAGTCGCTTACGAAATGGCAGTTAAATCGATTGTGCTTTTGCAGAATAAAAACAACATCTTGCCCTTAGATAGAAATATTCGAAACCTGTATGTTACCGGCCCGTTTGCCAGTAGTAGCGAAGTCTTGCTGGGAAATTATTACGGTTTGAGTGGTAAAACCACAAATATTCTCGATGGCATTACTGCCAATGTCAGTGTCGGCACCACAATTAATTACAAACAAGGCATTTTGCCCTATCAAGCTAACGTAAACCCGATTGACTGGACAACAGGTGAAGCCAAGCAAATGGGCGATGTTATCATTGCCGTGATGGGGCTATCTGGCGCATACGAGGGTGAAGAAGGTGAAGCGATAGCGTCCCCACACAAAGGCGATAGGCTCTCTTTAGATTTACCTGAACACCAAATTGCATTTTTACGTAAATTGCGAAAAGACAATGATAAGCCAGTTATTGTGGTTTTGACCGCAGGTACGCCAGTCAACTTAACCGAAATAGCAGAACTTGCTGACGCCATTGTATTTGCTTGGTACCCAGGCCAAGAAGGCGGAAAAGCCGTGGCCGATATTCTGTTCGGCGAGCGCTCGCCTTCCGGTCGCTTACCTATCACGTTTCCTAAATCAGAAGCGCAACTGCCTCCTTACGATGACTACAGCATGCAAGGGCGTACTTACCGCTATATGACACAAGAGCCTATGTATCCGTTTGGTTTCGGCTTAAGTTATGCGCAAGTCAAATTTGATAACATTACGCTTGGTAACACTCAGGCACTTGCCAGCAAAAACGAGCTGCAAGAGAACATGACGGTAACTGTGAATGTCACCAATACAGGGGAGCGCGAGTTTGAAGAAGTGGTTCAGCTTTATCTTAAAACGCCTGACGCCGGTGTCAGCCAACCCCTTCACTCGCTCAAAGGGTTTACCCGAATCAAATTGGCTGCTGGGCAAACCGAACAAGTGCTATTCAACATCCCGAAGAAGCACTTGTATTCCATAAATGAGCAAGGTAAACCAGTGCTACTAAAAGGTCAGTATAGTGTCATCGTGGGTAATGCCTCGCCTGGCAATCGCAGTGAAACACTAGGTGCTGCTAAACCACAAATAGCCAAGTTCGTTATCTAAAAACCCACCAAAAAGGCCAACATAGATTGAAGTGACCCCCAATAGTTGGCCTTTCTCTTTGGTTTACCCGCATACTCGCTGATTCAGCTGTCATACTGCACTTAAATATGCGTACTTAAATATGCGTACTTAGATATGCGTAAGAGTGCGAATTAATTGTTCGTCACTATTCTCATAGCAATGTTATCAAACACAGTACTATTAACTTCAGCGCCATCAACTTTAGTGCTGCCTTGCTCAGCACCACTCATACGCAGTGTGATTTTTTGCCCCTTTTGCCCCGAAAAGCGCAAGGTATAAGAAGAAAACGTATCAGCTGAAATACTCACCGACTCGAGTATTTCCCCCTGTTCATCTAACACATTTAACGTGCCTTTCGTCGCGTCTACTCTGTTGGTATTTTTAGCGTATACAGAAATCTGATACTCAGCGTCCTCAGGCAAGGTTACCCTTTGCTGCACATGACTTTGAGCGCCTAGTTTAACGCCCCATGCTTGGGTGTAACTCATATTCGGTGCGTCAGTAAAATTCGCTTGCTCACCCACCAGCTGCCAGCTTTTAGCTCGCATTGACGATTCAAACCCAGCATCCCTTAACAGGTTATCAGCAGATGACTGCAACTGATAGCTACGCACATGGTCGTAATAAGCCGTATTAATTTCAGGGTCATCTAATTCACTCTCGCTTGGATACGGTGCGTGGCCTTCAGGTATCCATTTAGGTTGCCAATTATACGTTTCAACTACCATGCGTAATGACATCTCACTGTCAAAAGGTAAGCGGTCTCTCTCGTGGGCAAGGTCAACTGTGCCAGTGAGCTTGCCGTTAAAATAAAAGTGCATTTGATTTGGAGTGACCCACCACATTGAATAGGTGTTAAAGTCCTCAGAAAGCTTAGCTTTGCTGTCATATTTCGTGCCCTTTGAAATATAAGGCGCCCCTTGGCATTTTCCGTCAACCATTTCGCTTGGTTTGTAGTGTGTATTTGAACGCATTACGTTAGCCCAGTTATCTTCTGGCCAGCCACCAATTGTCTCCAAAATATCCAGCTCGGTTGAATGATACTGACCACAGCCTTTCTCTTTTGCGTCCGCCTGATCAGAATGCAGCCAAAAAGTAGTCGACATTTTGGTTTTCGACGCTTTGATACGTGCTTCAAAGTAACCAAAGGTGGTAGGCATTTTTCCAGATACAGCAGAGCCCGCCATGGAGTATGTGTCGTTAGGCTTGGGGTGAGTCGAAGTTTTGAGCTCTAAGTTGCCGTTTGCTACTTTCACATTCTCTTTTAAAAACTCTGCCGGTGGTCGTCCCTGCCAAGTCGTAATGTGATCGCGCCATTTTGTGCTATCGAGCTGATGTGTATTAAACTCATCAGACATGCTTTGAATAGGCACCCATTCAAAGCCCTCTGGAGCTTGCGGTAAATAGCTTGGAACACTGCTTGGTGCCGCCACAGTAGACATATCGTTATTACTTTGCTGGCAGCCTGCCAAGCATAGCGCAGCCGCTAAGGCCGTTAGTACCGGCCCGTTGTTGTTAGCAATCATAGAAAATTCCTAATATTAGATAAAGAATAATTCCCTGAGCGTTTAAAGCACGTCAGGGGGAAGGTCAGCTAATTCGATTTTGATCCCAAGCGCATATTTGGCCGGACGCTTATTAGGTAGGCTTACTCTGAGCTTATCCGCATCTTGTTGCCAGTCGAGCTCCTTGTCGGTCGCTAATAAAGAAACGCGTTTAATCCGGTCAATCAAATGGTGTTGCTCACTACCCAGAGCGTTAAAGGAAATACTGCTTTGTTCTTGCGGCCAATCGAGTACAAAGGCATAAATCGTTTGGCCTTTTCGGGTATAGCGGATATCTCGCGAGGTATAACCTGTGTCTTTATGATTGCCATGCAATACAAGTTTGGCATTCGTAGGACCTTGCCCGAATACGCTAAAAGGTCTTGTTTGGTAGATCCCCTCGCCGTTTTGCTCCAGCCAATCGCCTAGCTCCATTAGTACATCGACTTGATCTTGCGAGATAACCCCGTTCACATCAGGAGCCACGTTGAGCAGCAACGAGCCATTTTTACTTACGATATCAATTAGATCGCCAATCAACTTATCCGCTGGCATAGTTTGCCAATCGTCATTGTAAGACCAGCGCCACCCCCCGAGTGACATGTCTGTTTGCCACGGCATCTCGCGTATACGGTCTAATTTACCTGACTCCACATCGAGCACTGCCGCTCCATCTGGTATGGGCTTGTAGCTAATATTTTTATAATTTAATACCACACCTTGGTCGTTTTTAACGCCCTGGTTGTAATATTGGGCAAGCAGCGATTTACGCTTTTCTTCGTACTCTGGGTTAGAAAATCCTAAATCAAACCAGAGTAAGTCGGGTTCGTAGCTTTTCATCATATCCATGCTTCGGGCAAACCACTTGTTTACATGCTCTTCACTGTGGGGATCGGTAATAGCGTGAGGTTTTCCATAAAAGTCTGCAAACGCCGGGTCAACCGTATCCGTTCCTTCTTTGTAACCCCACCAGTACCAACCATAAGCATAATGGGAAGACATACCCACCTTCATGCCCTTCTCTCTAGCTGCTTCGAAAATCTCTCCTACAACATCCCGCTTAGGCCCCATGTTGACGGCGTCCCAACGGGTGATATTTGAGTCGTACATTGCAAAACCATCGCAATGTTCAGCCACAGGTACAACGTATTTCGCTCCTGCCTTTTCGAATAACGCTATCCATTGCTTGGCATCAAAATCTTTACCGTGAAATTTGGGAATGAAATCCTTATAGCCAAATTCTTGTGTGCCTCCATAGTGCTCTATGTGATGCTGGTAGACTTTGTTAACTCTATCTGGATTCGGATTACCTTTAATGTCAATAGTTTGCTCTCGATACATATGGTATCCATAAAAGGGCCCTAAGTATTTAGGCACCACATAAGGGCCCCAATGTATGAAGATCCCTAACTTTCCATCTTGGAACCATTGCGGTGTCTCATACTGTTTCAACGATTCCCACGTGGCTTCATAAGGACCAGAAATAAAAGAGTCTGATTGATTAGCTGACGTTTCTTGAGCGGCGACTTGCACACTGATACAGGTGCTCAAAATCGTCCCTAATATCGCACTAGAATATATAAAGCGAGCCATTAACCTCTATCCTCATCAAAAAACTGCTACACAACTACCACAAAACTATCACATATAAATAACAACATTCAAATTTAAATTAAATGCATTACTGTTCAAATGTGAGACACACCCAAGGCGTAAACCATAAAACGCGCCATACAAACCAGGTTGTACCAACCCACATTAATAAGTGCCCCTTAAGAATGCACCCAGCGGTTTTTGATAAAGGCGTCGCTATGTCGTAATGACTGTTCTTTTTCAATTCGTGAGGACTTTCAATTCGCGAAAACGCAGAGCAGAAGCCGCTGGGACATTCCTTCAGGCGAGTTTTAAATCATATATTTTTTCCATCTCCACCCACTTCTGCCCTTCCTTTGCCCAAGGTAACGGCTTTTGAAACTTCCACATTAGAGCTTCCCATTCATCACTCTTCGCTTTGCCCTCAGGCGTTGACGGTAACGCGTTAGGATCATAGTGCTCGTTTGTTTCCATTATCATAAAAAGCCTATCCCCTAGATGATAAATTTCCATATCGACTATGCCCATCTCGCGCATATTTTGAGTGATTTCTGGCCATGCCTTATCTGGTTTATGAAACGCTATATATTGTTCTATCAGCACGGGATCATCGATTAAATCTAACGCTAGGCAGTAACGTTTGTGGGCCATGTGTATTCCTTAGATCAAAATTTGTCAGTAATAAATGCATAAAACAATTGTTGTTAAATTGTAAATACGGTAAATTTTAATTAAATATGAATCAATCAATTAACATGTAAATTTACAGTGCTTATTTTTAAGGTGGGTTTACAAAATAAAAGAGGTGTTTTACCACATGCTTTACGCCCGTTATGCCACTTTCTTCATCATTACCCAAGTATGTTTATGGCTGCCCGCTACGGGGAGTGCAAAACCAATTGAGGTCAAAAACGATTGGGAAAACCCAGACGTTATACACATCAATCGGTTACCTGCTAGAGCCACCTCCTATTCTTTTGACTCCACCGAGCAGGCATTAACCCGAGATCGCAGTCAATCCACCATGAAAAGCTTAAATGGCCAGTGGAAGTTCCATTTTGCAGAGAAAAGTCAAAATCGACCTAAGGATTTCTATCGCACAGATTTTGACAGCCAATCTTGGTCTTCCATTACGGTGCCGGCAAACTGGGAACTAGAGGGCTACGGCACACCGATTTATACCAACTCGGTCTATCCGATGTTTGAAGATGAAAACGACATCGTATTGCCATTGATCACCCGTGATAATCCTGTAGGTTCCTATTTAACAGACTTTAGCGTACCGAAAGACTGGCAAAATGAGCAGATTATTTTGCATTTTGGCGGGGTCACCTCAGCCTATTACGTGTGGATAAATGGCCAAAAAGTCGGGTATGCACAAGGCAGCCGCCTGCCATCGGAATTCGATATTACCGATTACCTAGTGCCCGGTAAAAATACGTTAGCAGTGCAAGTGTTTCGCTGGAGTGATGGCAGTTATTTAGAAGACCAAGACCACTGGCGATTAAGCGGTATTCACAGAGAAGTCTTACTGATGGCCCAACCTAAGGTCGCTTTAAATGATTTTTTCGTGCAAACCCACTTGAGTGACAACTACCAACAAGGTGTGATTGAAATCAATCCCAAGCTGTCTAACCCTGAGCGACAAAATTTAGCAGGTTGGAAAGTCAGTGCAACCCTATACAACGCGATGAACCAAGAGGTAGAGAATACGCAAATGCAAGTTGATGCCACTAGGTTAACGCGTGTGGCTTATCCCCAGCGAGATAACTTTGCATTTGGCCTCATGAAAACCAAAGTAAACAAACCTGCCCTATGGACATCAGAAACCCCTAATCTCTACACGCTAGTATTAAGTTTACACAACCAACAAGGAAAGCTGGTTGAAACCCGAAGCACTCGGGTGGGATTTCGCGACGTTAACATTAGCCCGCAAGGCGAACTACTTATTAACGGCCAAAGCGTTGAACTTATTGGTGTGAATCGTCATGACCATGACGCCAAAAAAGGCAAGGCACTCAACCGAGAAGACTTGCGCCAAGACGTTATTAAGCTAAAGCAGTTTAACTTTAACGCGGTGCGCACCTCTCACTACCCTAACGATCCGTATTTTTATGAACTCGCTGATGAGTACGGTTTATATGTCATGGATGAAGCCAATATCGAGTCTCATGGCGTTGGTGGCCTACTTGCCAACTTACCTCAGTGGAATGACTCAATGAGTCAGCGTGCTTTGCGAATGCTGGAAAGAGATAAAAACCATCCGTCTATTATTTCATGGTCCATGGGGAATGAATCCGGAACAGGCCCTAACTTTGCCGCAATAGCAGGTTGGCTGAAAGATAAAGATCCCACTCGTTTTGTGCATTACGAAGGCGCACAAGGTGATCCCACCCATCCACAATACGTCGGTTTGAGTGAGCGCTACCCGACCGCAGAAGAAAAAAGTCAGTATTTTACGCCCCTTGCTAATCCAACTGATCCAAAATTTGTTGATGTTATTAGCCGAATGTACCCCACCCTTGAGGATCTAAAAGGCTTAGCAGACAGTCCTTATATCGACCGCCCTATTTTAATGTGTGAGTACGCCCACGCCATGGGCAACTCGCTGGGAAATCTCGCTGAATACTGGGAAATGGTTCGAGCACGACCCAACCTGATTGGCGGCTTCATCTGGGACTGGATTGACCAAGGCTTAGAAACTCAAAACGCACAAGGCGAAACCTACCTTGCCTATGGTGGCGACTTTGGTGACACCCCAAATGCATCTAATTTTTGCTTGAATGGCGTCATGGACTCTTATCGCCAACCTAATCCCCATGCTTGGGAAGCCAAATATGTTTTCCAACCAGCTGAATTTACTTTACTTGACCCAGCCAAGGGTGAAATAAGCGTACTCAATCGCTTCTTTTTTAATAACTTGGCTGACTACGATATAAACTGGTCGCTTTCTGAGGATGGTACGCGTATTTCACAAGGGGTAATTCAATCAGGCGATGTGGCGCCAGGGGCACATAAAAACCTCATGCTCCCTTATCAAAAACCGCAAATTAAACCAGGCGCACATTATTGGTTAAACGTTAGTTTGTTGCTTCCAGAAGATACATTATGGGCAGCGAAAGGCCACGAACTCGCTAAAGCGCAATTTAGCTTACCTTTCTCTCGCCCGGCTGAAAAAGTAGCCATCAGTAAAAGTACCTTGCAAGTGGATGACGCCGAAACAAAAATCGTCATATCCACAGACAACAAGCGTATTGCTTTTGATAAAACAACGGGTTATCTAAACAGCTTGGTTGCTGATGAGTTGCAGGTGTTACACGAACCTCTTAAGCATAACTTTTGGCGGCCACAAACCGATAACGATCGCCTCGGCTGGAAAACCCTAGAAAACAAAAAAGTATGGTTTGACGCTACGCAGCATTTAGCCCTTAGCAGCTTTGAATACAGTCAAACTGATACTGGGGTAACAGTGAAAACCCGCCATACAAACGGGTCTTCAATCAAAGTCGCCACCCAATATCACATTGATGCTACAGCTAATGTAACTGTTAACGTTACGCTAGATGCAGACGCGGATTTACCTAGTTTGTTGCGAGTAGGTATGTCTACAGCGGTAAGCGGTGAGCTAGAGCGCATGGCCTACTATGGTAAAGGCCCTCATGAGAATTACATCGACCGTAATCAAAGTGCAGAAACAGACGTATACCAAGGGTTAGTATCAGACTTTATACACAGCTACGCGCGGCCCCAAGAAAACGGAAATCGCACCGGAGTGAAGTGGTTAACGTTAAGTGATTACGCCCAGCACTCGTTTAGCGTAAAAGGCCTACAAGATCTTAGTATGTCAGTTTGGCCTTGGTCAGCCGAGAACTTACAAGAAGCTAATCATCCATACGAATTGGTCGAGCGCGGTATTTACACCGTCAACATTGACCTTGCTCAAGCCGGTGTTGGCGGTATCGACTCGTGGAGCGACAAAGCAGCCCCGATTGAAAAGTACCAACTGCCATCTGGCCAGTATCAATACCAATTCACCCTAACAGTAGGACAGCAGTAGCATGACGTTGAAAAGAAGTAATCGCTTAGGGTTGCGCCACTTCACACTACTGGCAGGCAGTATTTTATGGCCGCTCACTGCGTGCTCAGCCGTGTCGAATGAACAAGCTGACATCGAAGTGCAGCCTAAGCCAAATATTGTGCTTATCGTCACGGATGACCAAGGCTATGGCGATCTTGGATACCATAACAACCCTATCATTCAAACGCCGAACATTGATGATATAGCGGCACAAAGTGCAAGACTGACTAATTTTCATGTCGACCCTACGTGCTCTCCTACACGGTCTGCTTTGTTAACAGGTAAACACTCCCTAAGGGCGGGGGTCTGGCACACCATTTTAGGCCGTTACATGCTTGGCCCTGAACATGTCACCCTTGCTGAATCGCTACAAGAAAATGGCTACACAACAGGGATATTCGGCAAGTGGCACCTAGGTGACAATTACCCGTACCGCCCGCAAGATCAAGGGTTTGACGAAGTCCTCATTCATGGTGGGGGTGGCGTAGGACAAACACCAGATTTTTGGGGAAACACCCAGTTCGATGATACCTATTTTCGAAATGGCGAGCCTGAAAAGTTCAACGGATACGCAACCAAAATCTGGTTTGATGAAGCTAAAAAGTTTATCGATAAACAGCAAGAAAAACCTTATTTTGCCTATATCGCGCTCAATGCCCCTCATGGTCCATACCGCGCCCCCGAAACGCATATTAAACCATATGAAAAGCTTGGCTTAGGCAGAGACATGGCCAGCTTCTACGGCATGATCAGCTACATTGACGAGCAAATAGGAGACCTGCGTGCCTATCTGCGTACTCACGGACAACTCGACAATACCATTTTTATCTTTATGACAGACAATGGCAGCTCCTACCATACCACCAATGATAAAACCTTATTAACCAAGGGCCATCGTGCACTCGCAGAACAATTTCCTGATTGGCAGCCCAACGCCAATTTGCGTGGTTACAAAGGCCAGGTTTACGAGGGGGGGCACCGAGTACCTTTCTTTATTTCATACCCTAACGGCGATATACCCGCAGGCGATTACACCGATTTAACCGCCCATTTCGACATCATGCCAACCTTGTTAGAACTGGCCGATATTCCACAACCAAATGACACCTTTGACGGCATCAGTTTGGCCACTTACCTCAGCGGCCAACAAGCCATCGGGTTACCCGAACGACCTGTAGTGATCACAAACCAACGGGTTTATCACCCCAGTGTAAAGCGGCCAATCGCTGTTGCCTATAATCATTGGCGTTACATTTCTAGCGAAGATGGCGAGCAGCTTTTCGACCTAAAGCAAGACCCAAAGCAGCAAAATGACCTAAAGCAAGCCTACCCTGAGATACTCACCAAAATGCGCGAGCATAAGCTAGCCTGGTGGCAAGATATGCAAGCCAGTGGTTTCAAAGACCGCTATATCTCAGTAGGCAATGATGCTGAAAACCCAGTGCGCCTCAATGCAATGGATTGGATGGAGGTGCCAGACAATCAAGCTGTTCCTTGGTTTATCGGCCATCAAGGCCCAGCGCCAGAATGGGACTATGTACATTGGCTAACAGAGGAAGACAAATATCAAGCCCTGCCTTGGTACATTGATGTAGAACAGACAGCAAAGTATCGCCTCAAAGCTTACTTTCACGACGCACCCGCAGCGACCCCCATTAATAAAAAACGCTGTGTTATTCAAGTCGATAACAAGCAGTTTTCAGCGCCCGTTTACGGTCGTGCCTCCCACTGTGCTATTACCTTACCCTTAGCCTCTGGCAAGCAAAAAATAACGGCATGGTTCACTGATAACGAACAGAGCCTAGCGAAAGAAAAAGCCGCTTTTTATCTCTATCTTGAACGTATCTAGGACGAGGAATTAACATGTCATTCATCAACGGAAAAACACTGCTGGTAGGTAGCGCTTTTTTATTACTTTGCGGATTAGGTATTAGCGAAAAAGCAAATACCCGCCCCCAAGCTCAAACAACGACACAGACGACGCAAAACAAACCTAATGTGATTATCTTTTACGTGGATGATCTTGGTTTCAATGACATTGGTGCCAATGGCGGAACATTAGTCAGCACACCCAATATTGACCAACTTGCGAATAAGGGGATCCGCTTTACCGATGCCCACAGCTCATCTGCAACCTGTACGCCTTCACGCTATTCTTTGCTCACGGGTGAGTATGCCTTTAGAAATAACGCGGCAGTGCTACCAGGTGATGCGCCTCTTATTATTGACCCAGATAAACCAACGCTACCTGCAATGCTCAGCAAAGCCGGTTACACCAGTGCAGTGATAGGAAAATGGCATTTAGGGTTAGGTGACGGTGAAAGCCCAGTAGATTGGAATCAAGAAGTTAAACCCGGGCCGCGTCAAGTGGGCTTTGATTACAGCTTTATTCTACCCTCAACCGGTGATCGCGTGCCGTCTGTATACATGGAAAACGGCCAAGTGTTGAATTTAGATCCCGCCGATCCGCTTAACGTTAGTTACGTTGAAAAAATAGGCCAGCGCCCTACTGGGCGTGAAAATCCTGAGTTACTGCGCCAGCAAGCTGATAATCAACACAGTGACACCATCATCAATGGCATCAGTCGTATCGGCTTTATGCAAGGCGGCAAATCTGCTGAATGGAAAGACGAAGAGTTTTACCGAGTCTTCACAGATAAAGCCAATACCTTTATTGAGCACAATGCGAGCAACCCGTTTTTCTTATTTTTCTCGTTTCATGATATCCATGTTCCGCGTTTACCACACGAGCGCTTTTTAGGAAAAAGTCCTTTAGGTATTCGCGGTGATGCCATTATGCAAATGGACTGGATAACTGGACAAGTCGTGGCGAAACTGAAAAAAATTGGCGCTTTGGAAAACACACTCATTATCTTTACCAGTGACAATGGGCCTGTGTTAAATGACGGTTATCAAGACGGCGCAGTCAGCACCTTGTCTCAGCATCAGCCGGCTGGCATATATCGAGGCGGCAAATACAGCGCCTATGAGGCAGGTACTCGGGTACCAACGATCGTGCATTATCCCGCCAAAGTGCGTCCAGGGGTGAGCGATGCGCTGGTCAGCCAAATCGATATATACGCTTCGTTAGCCTCAATGCTCGATATTGAACTAGGTGACAAAGAAGCCATCGACAGTACAGATTATTTAGCAACATGGTTAAACAGTGACGCTGCCGGCAGAACTGAGCTGATTGAAGAGTCATACACCTTGGCACTTCGAAAGGGCGATTGGAAATATATTGCGCCAACGGATAAGCCCAATGCGTGGATAGCCAATGAGAAGCGCATTGAATCCGGCCTGATGCCTAGCCCGCAACTATTTAACCTTAAAAGCGATCCTCAAGAGCAACACAATGTGTTGAAACAGCATCCTGATAAAGCTGCGAAACTTAGCCAACGAATAACGGAATTGGTCAATCGCCAAACGCGCTAGGGTAAACCTAAAGCTTGTATAGCCCCCGAATAAGATGCCTAGAAGCTAGGCATCTTCCCTTTCCACGTTCGTTCGAGAAAGCCCATGATAAACCGAAATATTAAATGTGTACTCGCCCTGTTGTTACTCATTTTGGGAGGCAGTGCACTGGCCCGTGCAGAAAATGCCTCCGGGGTTAGTCGTCCTAATTTTTTATGGTTGGTCAGCGAAGACAATGCAAAACACTTTCTGCAACTCTACAACGACGCGGGTGCCCCCCATGCCCAACATCGAGAAGTTAGCCGCACAGGGGCTTGTATTCGACAATGCATATTCCAATTCAGCTGTATGTTCGGTGGCGCGCTCTACCCTTGCGACGGGTGTGTACGCACCCAAGATAGGGACGCAATTTCATCGAGCCGCACAAAAAGTGGTGTTGAAAAAAGGCATTCAAACTATCAGTGAAATGTTAAAGCAAGCAGGCTACTACACCAGTAACAACGCCAAAAAAGATTATAACTTTAGCGAGCCACAAGGTCATTGGGATGACTCATCCCTTAGCGCAACATGGAAAAACCGTGACCCAGACCAACCCTTTTTCCACATGCAAACTTGGCAAGATACTCACGAACATGTTCTGCATTTCGCCGCTGATGAAATACCATCAGCGGCTACCACTGCAACGCCCACTTTAGGGCAACCCGCTACCTTGTTTCCCGTATATCCCGATATCCCTGCTTTTCAGTACACCCATGCCTATTATTTACAGCAACATCAAATACTGGATAACAAAATTGGCCAAACCCTTGACGCGCTGCGCGCCGACGGTTTGTTAGAAGACACTTTCATTTTTTATTTTGGCGATCATGGCGGTGCACTTCCCGCCAGCAAAGGCACAATTTATGACAGAGGTTTGAACATTCCACTGGTAGTAAGAATACCTAAAAACTATCAGCAGCTGCTGCACAGTGATTTTAGCGCCCCTAACAATGTTCGCGTAAAAGGAGTGGTGAGTTTTATTGATTTCGCACCAACATTACTCGAGTTAGCAGGGCTCGAAAAACCTCCGCAACAGGATGGCGAAAGTTTTCTAAGTAACACTATGAGCCTAGCCGAGCTTAATAGCCGAGATACCACCTTTAGCTACGCAGACCGATTTGATGAAAAAATGGATTTCAATAGAGCGATCCGTGTCGGGCGTTATAAATATATTCGAAGCTATTTTCCTTACTACCCTGATGCGCTGTTTAACGATTATCGCGAGCGACAAGTCGCAGCAAAACAATGGAAAGCGCTGTACCGTGCTGGCAAAACCAATGAAATTCAGTCCGCATTCTTTAGACCCAGAGCGCCCGAGCGTTTGTATGACATTGCGGCTGATCCCCATGAAACAATCAATTTGGCTAGCAAGGCGCAATACCAAAACCTATTAACGAGTCTGCGCGACCAACTAAACGACACACTGAAAGGCATGCCAGATTTAAGCTTTATACCTGAATCAGTATTAGTAAATAATAAAGTGACCACCACACAAGAGGCTGAGCAGGCAAGAAAAAAGCATATTGCCAAGTTGCTTGATATCGCCAACCTTCAATATCAAAATTACAGCGATTCAAAAACCTATTTAACTCAGTACATTAACAGCCAAGATGCCTTGTCTCGTTACTGGGCGCTTATCGTTTTGTCTTCGTTCGCCGAGAAAGCCGCAGCGTTTTTACCTTTGGTTAAGCAAATCGCGGCTCAGGACCCAAACAACTTAGTACGCGCGAGGGCCATCGAATTCTTGGCCATACTAGGTGAAAAAAACACAGCCTCCCAACTGATAGCACTGTTACAAAAGACCACTTCTGACCTAGAAAAACTAGAAATATTGAATATCGCAACTTATCTACATGATGTGCATGGCTTACTTTTTGATATTCAGGATAGTGAGCTAACCACAGCGGGACAGATAGATAAAAACCTTGTCGATTATTGGTTTAGTAGCAGGCAGGCGCACCTAAGTAGTCAAAACACGCTGATACAACATCAATAAGTCGTTTCAGGCAACGCACAGCAAAGGCTCGAATATATTGGCTAATATAATATCTTCGCCGCATTAGCAGATATAATCCTTAGTATTTCGCTAACGGTCTTGCGTAGGTTGCCCAGGCAAAAAGCGAATATTGTACTCTTTGCGAAACCCACTGGGTGTTACGCCAGTTTCTTTTTTAAACGTACGAGAAAAATGAAAAATATCACAAAAACCGCAACTTTCGGCCACTCTATCAATACTATCGGAACCAAGTAATAAGCGCTGTTTCGCCAGCGCTATTTGCTTGTGCAACATGTAGCGTTTTGGGGAAACATTAAATGCGGCTTTAAATTTTCTCGAAAAGTGCTCTGGCGACATATTTGCAGCTTCTGCAAGTGCCACCAAACTGGGTGGGTTGGCCACCTGTTTGTTAATCAGGCTAAGGGTCGAAACGAGTGATGGATGCAATAAGTGCTTACGCTGTTGAGGTACATCATCAAATATATGCATAAATGGCCGCAGCAAGTTTAGCAATAAGCTTTGACGCTCAAGCACTGCGCTTGGGCGCATGACCTGCATGTTTGAAATCAATTTATTAAATAGCTTGCTAGTCGTATCGGGCTCAGCGCACTTGACTCGAAAAGGCTTGCCGTAGAGCATAAATAAGTCCAACCCTTCATCAAGACTAGCCTGAAAATGCACCCATTTGAAAGACAGCTTTCCTTGGGCAGAGTGTGACAGAAGCTGATAAGGCGGGATCAGGTACAAATACCCAGGCTCCATAGTGAGCACACGGTCAGTGAACTGTAATTCGGCTCTACCAGATTCAACATAGTAAACACGGTTGTAGTGATTAACGAATTGACTGCCATTCCACTGTGCACCTATCTGCATATCAAAGGCGGCATAAACATGAAAATGAACTCGGCTGAATAGCGCGTCAGGCTGCTGATTTTGCCAGACAAATCCGCCTGATCCCGTTTCGAATTGCTCTATTAACATAACCTCATCTCACCTTAATACACAAAAAACGGTAACTCAGAAGACCAATTACAAACAAATTCACTAGTGAAATATCAATTTCATACAAATATACATCAAGATTATCAATGGAGATAGACTTAACATCTGAGTAACATTAATTACATCGAAAATACACTTAAAGATAACTATGGATTTATTTCAATTCTTTGCACGCTTTCACGTTTTAGTGTTGCACTTGCCTATTGGGATCCTCATGCTGGCCGCAGTGCTAGAGATGGCAGTTCGCTTTAAAGAGCAACCACGCAGTGCTTTATTGAATGTTGTTTGGTTTTGGGGCGCCATATCAGCTGTGGCAGCCTGTGTACTGGGCTGGATGCTATCTCAAGCCGATGGTTACAGCACAGAGGCCATATTTATTCACCGTAGCTTTGGTATATCTGTGGCCATAGCCGCATGGATTTGCTGGTGGGTATTTAAACGCAACAGCCCGCCGGTGGCCATTTACAGCCTTTCGAGTATCGTGCTCGCGCTGCTTTTTTCCACTGGGCACTATGGCGCCAATATGACCCATGGTGAAACTTACCTTGTAGAATATGCGCCGAACCCAATTCGCCAAATTGCTGGCTTTTCACCACATAAAGCCCCAAGGCCGCCCATTACCAGTCTTGCACAAGCGGATGTGTACTTAGACGTGATTTCCCCTTTGTTTGAAAAGCGCTGTGCCAGTTGCCACAACGATAGCAAACAAAAAGGCGGACTTAACCTAGCATCATTTGCAAGCCTGCAACAAGGTGGCAAGAGTGGTGATACGCTCGTCCCAGGCAATCCAGAACACAGCGAGCTTTACCAACGCATCACCTTAGATCATGACGCAAAAGGCTATATGCCAGCAGAAGGCAAAAAACCCCTTACAGAACAAGAAGTCGCCGTTATTAAATGGTGGATAACCACAGGTGCCCCCAATCAAGGGCCCGTGACTGAGTTTGTACACAACCAACAGCACAAGACTTTACTTAGCAAGTTATTCGCTATTCATTCATCATCATTAGCTGATATTCCCCCCATTAGCGACGAGCAATACCAACAACTGGTCAACGCTGGCTTTGTGGTCAAGCAAATTGCGCAAAACTCAAACTACCTAGACTTAGACATGTCAATCTCTGAATTACCTCTTTCGCCAGACACCTTAACTCTGTTAGGCGCAGTCAAATCTCATGTGTTGTATCTAAATTTGGCAAAGAAAAGCGTGAATAAAAACCATTTGGAAGTCATTGCTCAACTACCCAACTTACAAAAACTGCGTTTAGAGCACTCTAACGTGACTACCAACGCACTGGCGCCCCTGAAAAAAGCCGCCAACTTGTACTATCTCAACCTATTTGCAACCCAAGTTGATAACGATGTACTGCCAATGCTCAATGAATTTGCCGCATTGCAACAAGTGTATTTGTCAGCCAGTAAGGTCGATGCTGAGGCATTTGAGCGTCATTCACTAAGCGGTGACACCAAGATGTACTACAGCGCGCTAGCACGTAACGACGCCAAGATCGCCCAGAACAATAAACACGGATTGAAAGTGGAATAATCATGCAAAACACAAATTTGAACACCACACAGACAGCTCCTTCAGGCGCACCTTCTAAGTCATCTCATGTTGATGCTAGTAAGCGCCAGTTTTTGCACGGCGGCGCCACACTTGGCAGTGCCTTATTGTTGGCCGGAATAAGTAATACCAGCCGCGCTCATGAGCCAGAGAAAAAACAGCTGCCCAAAGCGGGCCGCTCGCCCAACGGCAGCATTATCGGCCACGGCGATTTTCAATATAAAGTCGACTACAACTGGGGCCGTCTAGATCCACACAAAGTGCCTGTCGAAAATAGCCACGGCCTTGCCATTGACGCCAAGGGGCGAATTATCATGGCCACAGACAGTGACGTGAACAACTTCGTTATTTATAACAAAGACGGTAAATTACTCGATGCATGGGGTACGCAATACCCAGGCGCTCATTCCGTTAAAATCTCCCATGAAAACGGCGAAGATTTCATCTACATCGTTGATTGTGGTTGGGTACTTGATCGCAATCGTCCGGACAATCAGTGGAAAAATAAGTGGTATCGGCAAAGTGGTTTTATCGCCAAGCTAACGATAGATGGAAAGCTGGTTTACACCATCGGCCACCCAGTGACGTTAGGAATTTATACACCGGACATGCGTTACCAGCCGACTGATCTTACCGTCGCCCCCAACGGTGATTTATATGTCACTGATGGCTACGGATCAGACTTCGTCATTCACTACGATAGCAATGGAAGGTACATACGCCATTGGGGCGGAACGAACAACGCGGATCCAGCACTGAACTTAGTTAACACCCATGGTGTTGGCGTGGATACACGAGACCCGAACAATCAACACTTACTCGTTAGCTCACGGGGCGAGCAGACCATCAAGAAGTATTCAATGCAAGGAAAATGGTTAGGGGATATCCACTTACCCGGCGCCTACGTAGGCGGTCCCGTATTTAAAGGTGAGCATTTCTACGCCCCTGTTTGTTGGTCACACATAGACGGAAAAATGGCCGCCAATTCAGGCTTTATCACCATACTCGACAAACATAACCGCGTGGTTTCTAACCCAGGCGGTTTAGCGCCCGAATATGTTGATGGTCAGTTGCAACCGATGCAAACCAATTACCAGGTATTCAATCACTGCCATTGTGTGTGCGTAGATGACGATGAAAACCTGTATGTCGGGCAGTGGAATGCCAATCAAATGTACCCCATCAAGTTAGAACGTGTGTAGGTCAAGCCATGAAAAATCATTTTTTTCTCTCGTCTGTTGTTGTCGTTTTCCCTGTTGTAGCCCTGCTTACTGCTTGCGGTGAGGATGCAAGCGATGTGGCATTTAAAGAGCCGCTACCTGACGTGGTGGATTTTAACTATCACGTTAAACCGATTTTGTCTGATACCTGCTATTTGTGTCATGGCCCAGATGTAACCAACGCAAAAGCAGGCTTGAGCTTATCAAACTTTGACAGTGCCACCAGCCACATGACTGATGAAGGTCTTGCCGCCCTAGTCGCGGGCTCTGCGAAAGACAGCGCGGCCTATCGTCGCATCATGTCAGATGATGAGAACGTGGTCATGCCACCACCAGAATCGAACCTGTCGCTTTCAGCTCGAGAAAAAGCCCTGATCGGAAAATGGATAGATCAAGGCGCAAAATACAAAAAACATTGGTCATTTATCGCCCCTGAAAAATCAGCCTTACCGACCCCCAACAATGCAACTTGGGCGGCAACACCTGTGGACAATTTCATACTCAAAGCCATTGAAGATAAAGGGCTAACGGCCAACCCACGTGCCGAAAAAGAAACCTTGATACGCCGTGTTACCTTCGATCTCACTGGCCTGCCCCCCACGTTAGAGGAGATAGATGCTTTTCTTGCTGACACCAGCCCAGATGCCTATCAAAAGGTCGTTGAACGTCTGTTAGCCAGCTCTGCTTTTGGTGAGCGCTTGGCAACACAGTGGTTGGATGTAGCGCGTTACGCCGATACCCATGGATACAGCACCGACTTCTACCGCGATATGTCTCCTTATCGGGACTGGGTCATTCAAGCATTCAACCAAAACATGCCATTTGATGAATTTGTCACTTGGCAGCTCGCAGGCGATCTTATGCCTAACCCAACAAAAGAACAGGTGTTGGCGACTGCCTTCAATCGTATTCATGCGCAAAATGGTGAAGGTGGGATTGTCGCCGAAGAATTCAGAGTGGAATACGTCAAAGATCGGGTGCAAACGGTAGGGACAGGACTACTCGGTTTGACCATGCATTGTGCTCAATGTCACGACCACAAATACGACCCCATCTCAGCCAAGGAATACTACGCCACCACTGCATTTTTTAACAATATCGAAGAGTCAGGCCAGATTTCCTACGATGCCAACGATATGCCGGTGCCCACATTACTGCTACCTACTGATACACAAGAGGCGCAACTCAAACGCATCACAGCAAAAATAAATGCGCTGACCCAACAAATGGATTCTCGCTACACAGCTGATAACAACGAATTCAAACAATGGGTGAACAGTCATCTACCTAGCGCCCCCCGTGACACTAACCAGAACTTAGTGGCGTATTTCCCATTGCAAGCGTCAGACAGTAACCAGCGCATCGCAAACCAGGTCAACAAAGATGCGCCGGGCAAAGTTATCTTTGGCTCTGACCCGAAAAAGAAAGTCGGCGATGCTATGGTTCACATTAACAAACAGGGACGTGAAGCAATTCGCCTAAATGGCGACGACCCTCTTTATTTTCCACAGGTAAACGGCTTTGAGCGCGCTAAACGCTTTAGCATAAGTTTAGATACCCAAATACCTGACACATTAGAAGAAGGCGTGTTATTTCATTACAACAAAGCCGGTATTCTTTATAACTTTAAAGGTTTTGATGTTTCTGTTGAGGACGGACGTTGGCAAGTGCGCTTTGCCCATACCTATCCATTCAATGCCATTACGCTAACCTCAGCAGAAAAAATTAAACGCAACCAATGGCAAAATGTCACTCTGACTTATGACGGCTCTTCAAAAGCCGCAGGGGTGCATTTTTATATCGACGGACAGCCGTTAGAAATGCGTGTTGAGAAAGACAACTTATACAAAGACTTCAAACACACACGAGAAGGCGTGCTTAAGGAAATGGGCTTGAAAATTGGTGCAAGGTGGCGCAGCCGAGGCACACCTGACACCCTAGTCGATAACGTAAGAGTGTATGACACTGATTTAACCATGGTGGAAGTTGCTAAGGTATTTGGTACTCCAAGCAGCACACCTGAGTTTGCTCAACAAGATTTATTAGCCCTATACAATCACCGATACAACAGTGCATTTCAGCAAGACATTGCTCATCTGACCGAACTACGGGCCGAGCACAGCAGTTTAGCTGAGCAAATTCAAGAAATAATGGTTATGAAAGAGGCGTCGAATCCTAAACAAGCGTATGTGCTGAATCGAGGAAGTTATGCTGAGCATGGCGAACCAGTGCAACCAGGTGTTCCTGAGACCGTCCTTGAATTTGATGAAAGCTTGCCCAAAAACCGCTTAGGCTTAGCGAAGTGGCTTACCGATGCTAACAATCCACTTGTGTCTCGCGTGGTCGTTAATCGCTATTGGCAGATGATTTATGGCCAAGGCTTGGTCACCACGCCAGAAGACTTTGGCAGTCAAGGCAAACTACCATCACACCCAGAGTTGCTCGATTGGCTTGCGGTAGAATTCATAGAATCTGGGTGGGATGTTAAACGGCTGATCGCCATGATGGTCAATTCATCTACCTATACTCAATCCTCTAAAAGCTCACCTGAACTAAAAGAGCTCGACCCAGAGAATATCCTGTTAGCACGAGGACCAAGCGCACGATTGTCAGCAGAAATGATCCGTGATAATGCATTAGCCAGTAGCGGTCTATTGGTCGAGCAAGTGGGCGGACAAAGCGTACACCCTTATCAACCTGACGGTATTTGGCGCATGAACAACATGGATTACGAACAAGGCTCTGGGCAAGATTTATATCGCCGTTCCATGTATACCATCTATAAGCGCAGTGTTCCCCCGCCAAATATGACAGCATTTGATGCACCGTCGCGTGCCCACAGCGTTGGTGTTAGGCAAGAAACCAGTACGCCACTGCAAGCGCTAGCTTTGTTGAATGATCCGCAAATTGTTGAGGCATCTCGAGTCTTAGCCCAAGGCGTATTGACCGATACCGCAAATATCAGCGAACAACTGAAAAAAGTCTACCGCATACTGACAAGCCGTGTGCCAAGCGACGCAGAACTGACCCTGATGCAAGAAATGTATAGCGATATTGAACACAATTTTAGCCAGGCACCTGACAAAGCAACTGAGTTTCTGTCTGTGGGCGAAGCACCTACTGATGGAGAGCTCGATGAGATCAAGCTGGCAGCCCTAGGCACAGTAACCAATATGTTAATAAACCACGACGCTAGCGTCATTAAACGTTAGGAGCCGCAAGATGACAAACAGACGAGATTTTCTAAAAGGCACAATGCAAGGATTAGCCGCTGGTGCAATGGCCAGTGCCTTACCAAACTTCGCTCAAGCACGCGACCTGAGTCCTGGCTTAAATGGTATCTTGGGCTCCCCACATACACCGGCTAAAGCGAAACGGGTGATTTACTTATTTCAAAGTGGAGGGCCTTCTCAGCTTGAAACCTTTGACTACAAACCAACCTTAGACAAACGCCACGGCCAGCAACTACCCGCAGAAGTAAGGGGTGATCAAGTGCTAACTGGCATGAGTGCCCAGCAAAGCTCCCTCCCCCTTGCTCGATCCGTTTATGATTTCAAGCAATATGGTGAATCAGGCGCTTGGGTGAGCGAGCTGTTACCCCACACGGCCAAAATAGTTGATGACTTATGTATAGTGCGCTCGATGCACACTGATGCAATTAACCACGACCCAGCGATCACCTTTTTACAAACGGGTTTTCCTATTGCTGGACGGCCCAGTATCGGCGCTTGGTTAAGTTATGCGCTAGGATCTGACAACCCAAATTTACCGCCCTTTATTGTCATGGTGTCAACCAATGCCGGGGGCCAACCCCTGTATTCACGCTTATGGGGAAATGGCTTTTTGCCGTCTATCCATCAGGGCGTTCAATTTAGAGGGGGAGCAGACCCCGTGCTTTATTTAAATAATCCCCCAGGGTTAGACGTAAAAAGCCGCTCGAAATTAATGGACAAATTCAAGCAACTGCAAGATGCACAATATCAGCAATGGCAAGATGAAGAGATTATGTCCCGTGCGGCCCAGTACGATATGGCTGAGCGTATGCAAAAGTCAGTGCCCGATGCCACGAACTTCAGTGACGAACCTGACTGGGTGTTCGAGATGTATGGTCCTGATTCACGCAAACCAGGCACCTACGCGGCAAACTGCCTACTGGCAAGGCGCTTGGCTGAGCGCAACGTGAAGTTTACTCAGCTTTATCATCAAGGGTGGGATCAACACGACAACCTACCCGGCGGAATTAAAGCGCAATGTGAGAAAACCGATCAGGCATCTGCTGCTCTTGTCACAGATTTAAAACAACGCGGCTTGCTAGACGACACCTTAGTGGTTTGGGGCGGTGAATTTGGCCGCACAAACTACTCTCAGGGTAAGCTGACTGAAACCAACTATGGCCGCGACCATCATCCTGGTTGCTTTACCATGTGGATGGCTGGCGGAGGAATAAAACCTGGGATAGTCGGAGAAACGGACGAGTTTGGCTACAACATAGTCAAAGATCCCGTGCATGTTCACGACTTTCAAGCCACCTTGATGCATTTAATGGGAGTAGAGCATGAAAAGCTCACCTATAAATATCAAGGAAGGCGTTTTCGCCTAACCGATGTGCACGGCAAGGTGATGAAAAATTTACTAATCTAAGCGTTTGATATGCCAGCGCTTAACATAAAAAAGGCCACTTCACGTGGCCTTTATAATATGAATACCAACTCCATTAATGGAATTGGTTAAGCCTGAATCAGAAATTGTAGCGAGCAGAAATACCGAACAAATCTACGTCATCAGCGATAGTGTAAGATGCACCAACCGCGAACTTAGGTGTAACGAAGTAATCTGCACCTAACTCAAACGCTGTGTCATCTTCTTCAACGTTAACGTAATGAATAACACCGCGTAGCTCAACAGCTTTTGTTACCATTGAACGTACACCTGCAGACACACCATAACCGTTATCATCAAAGTCATCTTCAGCAAAGCCAGCGTCAACAGAGACATCTGCGTACTCATAGCTTAGCGCTGCGAAAAAATCTGTATTTGCGGTAACGCCATAATGATAACCGATACCGACTGATGCTTGGTCTAGCTCAACGTCGACACCCATTTCGTCTTCACTTAGCGAAGAATACGAGCCCATCAAGAAGAAATTTTCACCAAACGACTTGAAGCCTCTTAATTCAAACCCTTTAGGTTCAAAGTCACCTGCGTCTTCAATATCAGCTTGAACATAGCCACCTTGAACAAAATCCCATGAAGGTGAAGCTGCGTATGCATTTGCACAAAGCAAACTCATCACTGATGCAAGTAAAGTGCGTTTCATAATACTAATATCCTTTTAATTGAAATGTAAAAGCCTCTACCAGATTAGAGGCTTTCGCTATATGAGGCGTTTACTTAATTTTTTCAAGCCTTTAACACTGTTTAACGAGTGTTTTATTTCACAAATAATCACACAGTTACTTAGGTATCGCGTTTAAGGTGTACCACGCTTTACTTTGAAATGAATCGAGTTCATTAGCGAAGTCTGTGTTGGATAAATCTAGCTCGTAGATCCGCGATGTATGTGTCACGTCAGCTCTTTCATCAAGTCCAAACTGAGCCAATTTAATATGCAACGCTTGGCCATTATCACTCCATGCTAAATGCTTAACGCTTTCCTCTCTCATGCCTCTTTCTTTTGAGCCATAACTGGCGTCTTCAATATAATACCAAGACGATAGCGAGAGCTTGTCAAATGACGGGCGCTGCTCTGGCGGCACAGCTTGGGTAAAGCGCACAACAAAGCCATCTTGGCGAACCGAAATAGAATGCATGGACTGAGGAACCGTTTCGTTATCCCACACTATGCGTTGTAAGCCCGTTAAGTTGCCGCCTTTTGCCCACCAGCCTCTGCCTGTTTGCCCCACCCAAAGACTGTTATCGCGAGGAGAAAAGGTTAAGCGCATTACGCCTGACGCGGTTCCAGCTACGAACGGCAATAAAGCTGCTTGTTCAACACCATCAACCGATTCCGTGTACACGCGAAAAATATTAGATTGCGATTGATCGCCAACAAACATTTGCCCAGCATAAGGACCAAATTTCCCCTCTGTTTCGTCCCAAATTGGGCTGCCGGGTGAATTCATCGCCCGCGCATGCGGTAACAATGCGAGGGCAAGCTCTCGCTTAGCTTTAGTGTTATCAAACGAAATATCTAGATGGCCAATAACCATATTAGGTTTATCCACTAGCCCAGCTGGGTGACCATAATAGGCATTTTCTTTTAGACGAAAGAGCTTTGATGTACCAAAAAAGTCTCCTTGGTTGTCCGTGTAATAAGCATCGCCTTTGCTGTCAACAGCTAAACCAGCTGGGCTACGTAAACCAGATGCCAGCGGTCGAATACGGCCTTTGTTATCAACGTGCATTGCCCAGCCTCGAAAGCCCCCTGATGTGCTCATGCTGCCGTCAGCGGCATACCCACCAGGCAAGCCATGACCAAGATTGAGGGTAAACAGGTATCCTCCGTCTGGTGTTTTGGCGGGCCCATGTAAATACTCATGGTAATTGCTGTTAAAGCGAAATTGGTCGGCGACATTTTCTCTGCGCTCAGCCCAGCCGTCTTTATCAGCATCTATAAGTCGAGTTAGCCCTGGCTTTTCACCGATCACGATTGTGTTATCGTCATCTAACACCAAACCAAGTGAGCCAAACACACCTTCTGCAAACTGTTGCCAATGGCCATTGGTGACTTTCCATACGCCAGCGGTGCGAGTGCTCACGTAGGTATCACCTTTTGAGTCAAACGCTATTCCTAATGGTTCAAATAAGATGTCTCTGCCGAATGTGTCTTTAGGCACTGAACCGTGCTTTAAGGTATATCCTTTGGGTAACGATAGCTGTTCAGAGCGAGCGCGCGTCCACGTAATAGGCTGGGGCACATTTGCTTGGCTAAACTCCGGGTCGTCTTGCATAGCCATGTAATCTGGCGCCTGAGGAACGTTGGCCTTAAACGTCACTTGGGAATATTCGCCTGCTGGTATTGTCCACACACCTTGCTCAATTGAACCAACGGAAACCTCGATATCAGTTAATTTACTGTCGGCAAGATTGAGCTTTACCGGTGATAAATTAGTGAAATCGAAACGGCCCATCAATGCCTTGTGTTGATTAATATTCAGTTGCATCGCTACCGTATTATCATTCACTTGATAATGAAAAACCGGTATTTGCCCTGGATACGTGTCTACGCCGATAAATGCTGCGGGCGTTTTTCCTATCTCAGTCAAAAAATCGGTTTCGTGCTTCAGTAAACGCTGCGACAATTTACCTGTGACTTTAGGTGGCTCACGAAACGAAAAATCAACTTTTTGGCCATCGTGTAAAACAGGCTGAAACAGAGCTGATAATACAGAAGGCGTCCAAATTTTAGCTAACTTACCCGGTTCGCTAGGCGCATCTGCGCGGCCTTGCTTCTCATTTTTCATATTTAAGTAACGACCCGACCACACCATTTCAACTGCCAGAGTTCTAGGGTCAAAACTGTAATTCATATGGTTTGGTAGGCCAACATGGTAGGCGCGACCAGACACACTATCACCAATATTGACTCGCATGAGTCTAGGCGTATCGGCAATCAATTCTGCGTTAGGGTCTTCGCTTAATATGTAAGGCTTCTCCGGTTTTTCTTGCCACACAAACTGTTCACCGACATTGCTTCCACTGTTCAAAGATAACAAGTAGGTGTACAAGGCATTCGTTTCATTTTCACTCAAGGCATCGGCGTTAAATGCAGGCATGATCGGCAAGAACTGTTTAGTGCTGCCGTCTTGCTCTAAACGCATCGCTAGGTGCTTAGTGGGTGAGCGCAAAGAGTCGACTAAATAGGCTTTCTCTGCTTTAAGTTGAGTGACGTGACTCTCTGCTGCGTCAAAGACCGTCAGTAATTTAGCCGAGGGGGCAAATACATCAAATAACATCGGTCCTGTTTTAACGGATTGCGCTTTAGGGTTGATTTCATGACACTCTTTACAACCTTTATCCGCGAATACTTTTTTGCCTAGCGCCACTATGTTTATCATAGGCTTACCAGACTTTGGCCCTAAAGGAAGCCGGTCGATATCACTGACTGCTTTTTGAGCCTCAACCTGACTGAAGTCTCGCTCGGTGACCGTTACATTTTTGATCGCTATCTGGCCTGCGCCCCCCATAATAGCAATAGGCCCTTCAGGGGCATCATCTTTGGCTAACGCATAGCGGGCAGGCCCTGTAGCAACGGCTTTGTCTTGCACCTGAATGCCATTTACCTTGACGCTAATAAATTGGGCATACTCAGTTTTAAAACCATTTTCATCAAAGCGCGGCGCTTTAAACTCCACCTCTAATGTTTGCCACTCGCCCGGCGCTTTTGCCGCATTTTGACTAGCGGCAACACCATCATAGTTCTTCCATTCTCGCTCTTCGTCATAGCGGGAATCAATTCCCCCCATTAACGAGGGCCACAAGTTTCTGGAACCGTAGATATCGGTAATATTCAAACGATAGCGGCCTAAAAGGTACAAGGCAGAGCGGCTTCCTTTCGCTAAATTAAAGTCTAACGTTATGTGCACATCTCGGTAATCTTGTGTGCTGCGTAAATTCGCCCCTTGCTTACTATTGGTTTGCATTTTATGCAGAAAAACGCCATCGCCTTTACTGGCAACGAAACTTGTATCAAGCTCATCCGTTTGCACCTCTGCTACTTCTGTCCAGTGTGCGTTTTCATGAAAAAGCACGTTCCCCACGCGCAACATGGCTGCGCGGTTGTTACTTTGAGTCGCTTGGGTATTCTTTCTGACCGTGTTTTGCGCTGACACTGCATGTGTACCTGCAATCGATAAAAGCGTTAACACAGCACCGAGTAAGACAGGCGGCAGTCTGCTTGCGCTAAGGCGCTTATCTGCCCTAAGACGCGATTTTGGGTACTTCATTTGGGTTCCTCAGTTTATTAGCGCAACCGATACAGACACATGCTATTGCGCGTTAGGATAATTCAGGCGACTCACCGAACCGCCGAATTCGTTGTTTAGTTAAACTCCACATCCAGCATGGCCCATGCGTATCGTCCCGCGTGACGATTCCCGACACTAAACTCTAGATCTTGTTGCAAGGTGTTTTGCAGCCCCACGCGCAAGGTGTATCCCTGAGTCAGAACAACTGCAGCATCAAGCCCTAGATTGGTCCCATTACCAATCTCTATTTGTGCGGTGGGTATACTTGACGCGAATACTCGTCCCTTATAATCCAACGTAGCGTTTAAGGTGATGCCGTTTTGCACAAATTCTTTGCTTAAAGAAAAATGAGCACTGTGTTGCGCTCGCCCTAGCAGCACTTGACCGTCCGCTTTGGCATCAAGGTAGGTGTAATTGGCTGCCCAGCGAAAATCACTGGTACTGATATGACTGGCGAAGCCTAACGTCACGCCTGAAGTGTCACTCTGCGCTCTATTTACCAATTGGGGAGGCGGGCCTGGTTCGAAGTCGACCAGGTTTTCGAAGCTATTATCAAATAAGTTTATCGACCAAAAACCGAGAGAGTCTCTGCGCTCGAACCGCAGTTGACGCGTTTCAGAGCGCTCGCTTTTAAGCGCTTCATTGCCAATCAGAGGGTGACCTAGGGCGTAGAAACTCGGTAATTTAAAGCCCTTTCCCCAGTTCACGCTGATCCGGTGTTGATTGTCCACTTGCCAAGCCACATCAACAGACGGTGAAAAAACGCTGTCTTGCTCAGTATCGTCTACTCGAGCAGCCACAGTGGCACTTAAATCTGTTGTCAGGTTAATTTGGCCTTCAGCAAAATAGGCAAAATAATCCCGCGCTATATTGAAATCTGTAGGCACAGAAAATACGTTAAAATCAAGCTCACCTTGGCTTTCTCCGGTTTCATCAACATAATCTATCCCCATCAACCACCGACTATGTTCGAAGTGGTGCTGAACATGGCCAGACAATCGTACTTGACGTAATTTGTTAGCATTAAACGAGGCCGGCAACCCAGCGGGGTCACGTACTCCTGGGGCAACACTGGATGAGTCAACGTCATGTTGTTTATCGATATAAATGCCCTGCAACCAAATTTGTGTATCGTCGAACGTATTTTGATAGTTGCCTGCAACACTCACATTGTCATGTTCGCTTTTTTCAAGCGCGGTGGTTTCAGCGTACTGCTCCCCTCCGCTATCAGGGGCGTAACCTTGACTATCGCCGTTACTGGCGAGCAAGGTTAATGTCAACTCTCCTGATGACAGCTCAGGCGACGCGACAATCAGTGCAGTGTTTGTTTTTAACTCACTTTGCGGATACATTTCAGGCGCGCGTTCAGACGCAAGCTTTATTGACAGCCTTTCAAATTGCGCCTGTGCTCCCAGCATAAAGCCGCTTCGTGAATCTGCCCCCAGTCGTATTTTGTGGGGCGCTTGCCCCTCAAATTCTGTTGCATCAGGCAATGCGACAAAATTGACTGCTCCTGCTAGCCCTTGAGAGCCGTATAAAGAAGACTGCGCGCCTTGAACGACATCGATTCGGTCGACCAAAAAGGGGTTAAGCAAGGATATATTCGCCGCACCGCCTCTAGAATTGGTGCCATCATTCAGGGGAATACCATTGAGCATTACCAGGGTGTAATTTGAATCAGCGCCTTGCAAAAAAAGTTCGTTCACGCTGCCAGGACCAGCATTCGGGTTCACCTGCAACCCTGGGATTTGATTAAGTTGTGCAGGCAAATTGATACTTGCTTTAGTAGCAAACTGAGACAGCTGTGAATGGTTATTTATGGCCAATCTAGTGCCCAATATATTCATACGTTCGACCTGCTGTGAGGCGTCTTGTGAGGCCAAACTACAAGCAGAAATACTATATGCACTAATAAACATTAGACGGCTAATGGCTGGTATCTTAATCATGATACAGAAGACTTCCCTATTTTATGAACTGGCGACATACAACACGGATCAATTCGATTCGTTGTGAGTCAGCTCGTCAGAATTGCGTAATGGTTTGTAATACTGTGATTGAAAGCTGAAGCGCTTAATTTGATTTCCACCTGACATCCAAGTTTTGCCCGCTGGAATAACATATTCATGGTACAAGCCCCATTCAAGACCAGCCGTTGGGTGCGCATTTTTATCAAGGGACTCAACCAGACCCATCGCACTGGGAACAGTTGGAAGGTAAGCCATGATTTCAAAATTAATACCATCCGGTGCAAATTGTATGGTTTGCTTTTCCGGTCCGTCATGGGAAGAAACAATGGCGATACCATCTTGGTACTGCCACACACAAAGCTCATGACCACTGTGAGTAATAGGATTAAAGTCAGACTTGATATACGGTCCTTGAGGATTATCAGCAATCGCCACGCCCCAGCGAATTTCTCGGCCCCCTGCCGTTTTGCGCTCTCCCATACGTTCGCCTTTGTAATACAGGTAAAACTTGTTGCGATAAAAAAGTAACGTGGGGTCATGCACTTTATGACTGTCAAAATCACCTTGAGATTTGACTAAAAAGTGGTTGTCTTGTGTCCCTGCCCACTCCCCAGTATCTGATGCGGTGAGTATAGGCGCATCCAGTTTACGCCAAGGCCCCTCAGGTGAAGAGGAGTATGCCATGGCTACGGTATTTTTGGTGCGGTTTAGATACGGGGCTTTAATCGCTTGATACACAAGGTAATAAGTCCCTTTGTGAGCCAGTATTTCTGGGGTAAACACAGAACGATCATCAAACTGCCCTGCTTGGCCTGGCGCGACTGCTCGGCCCTTTTCTTGCCAGTGGTAACCATCTTTTGACGTGGCATACCAAATCTCAGCGTGATCCCATGGAAACACTTTAGCGTCAGGATCACCCGTACCGAAGCCCTTTGTCTCACCTGTTGTGCGGGTATACCAAGTATAAAATACCCCGTTTATTTTGAGTACCTTAGAGGGATCGCGCCTACTTACGTCTTCATCAAAGGCGAAGTCACCAAACAGGTTTTCATGTCGAAACTCACCGAACCACTCTTCATTCTTATGGTAATTTCGGGCTAAAGCACGTTTAGAAGCTGCGCTCATTTTTTCAGGATCGCTGATTGCTAAGTAGTCATAGTCTGCTTGTGAATATGCGTGACTAGGCGCGGCAAGTGATGATGGGTCTGAACGTTTCGATGGTGAGATTGATGCACTGTTACAAGCAGTTAAAATGAGGGCGCTCGCCCCTAGTAGTAGGTATTTCATAGCCTAGCCTCTTGCACGATATGATTTGGAAAAGCCTTTATTGGGCGCACTTTAACATCTCTAAAAAACACCTCAGCCCCTTCAGATTGCAACTGCAACTGCCCCGAAGTTAATGGTTGGCCTTGCGCATTTATCGAGTCAGTAACCACCATAACTACCTTGTCATTCACGACAAAAATCGCGGTATCTGCCAACGCATACAGCTCAACAGTATTCCACTGGCCATGTTGGTAATCAGGCTCTACATGAGCATGACTGTAGCCCTCTACCGGATTTTTCACTTCGCTGGTAGGGTCATAAAATTGTTGCTCGTTTTGATAACGTGAGCGAATAGTGCCACTCGGGCCCGCAAGAGGAATGTAGTCACCAAAATCACTTTCTTGAATTTGTAGCTCCTGACATGCTTTCCACACTTTCCAGAATGCTCCATGCTCACCTTGGCAATGAAATAGCAGGCCGCTATCGCGTTTGGCCTTAAGCCTGGGAGACCACTTTTTATCGCCCCACTTCACCTGCAGACTCAAGTGATAGTTTTCAAAGTCTGCTTTACTGGTTAACCCGCCATATATCTCACCACTTACATGCAGCACAGGTTGCTGGTTTTGCACGGTGACCGAAAACACACTTTTCACATCGGCATTTAGCCCCATTGCATCGCTTGGATCCCCGTTCACGTTTAAGTTTTCAGCTTGGTACGTCCCCTCTGGCAAGCCATTTACCGTTGAATGCGGCACCCCCATCCATGCATCCCATTGGGACAACTCACTATCTAACAAATAGCGCCATTGGTTATCAGATGCCTGCGCAGGCTCATCTTGTGTTTGGTTACACCCAGCTAGAAATAGCAATGTACTTAGCGCACCAAGAGCACAAAGCAAGCTCCTTATACGCGCTGAAAAACCTGAATTATTCATTTGAAAACTACCTTTCTTTAGGCACAGCATGTGCCAATACCCACTACTTAAAGCTGACCCAATCGATGTTGAACAAGTAACCCTGCTTGGCCCCCGTAAATACAAATGACAGATTGTTGACCCCAGTAAGCTTGGTGTTAAGTGGTGCTTCAAATGTTTGCCACTTATCCCAGCCACCCGTATTGCTAACGGGCACCAGAGCAATAGTTTCGCCTTTGGGGCCGCCTAAACGGACTTCTACCGTGCCCCCTTGTGTTTGCGAAGCCGCTTGAACAATAACTTTTTGTGCTTGGCCCTGCTCAAAATCGACGCGGTCGTAATTTAACCAAGCGCCATTCTCGACCCAGTCCACTTGCCAATTTGCAGGTAGCTCATTGCCAGTGACTTTCGACACCTTGACGCCTTTGTCAGACAACATACTGTATCTGTCTATCTGTAGTTTCGCCGATGCTGGCGGGGTACCAATCCCACGTTCGGTGGGAGTGACCATCTGAATTTGCCCGCGGTTATCAAAAAACAATTTGTCGGCACGCATTGAGCGCAAATGTTGGTTTTGACTTATCTGATGATGGTGATAAAACACGTACCACTGATCTTCGTACTCGACGACAGAATGGTGATTGGTCCAAATACCGTCACGCCAGCGCTGCATAAACATGCCTTGATATTCAAAGGGTCCCAATGGACTGTCACCGACGGCATAAGCCAACTCTTCAGAGCCGCTAGGGGAATGGGGAAAGGTAAAGTAATAAAGGCCGTTGCGCTTAAATAAGAATGGCCCTTCTTTATATTTAGACGGCAGCCCCTTGACTTCCTGAGGCTCACTTGCCAGTTCAACCATGTTTGGCTGTAGTTTAGCTACGTACAGTTTCTCCCCGCCACCGAAATACAAATAAGCTTGGCCATCGTCATCAATAAATACATTGGGGTCGATTCCGCTGACACCTTTTATATAGTCTTTGTTCACCGTAAACGGACCAGCAGGTGACTTTGAGGTTGCTACACCTATACGTCTAAACCCGCTTTCATCTAAAGGGATATCAGGGAAATAAAAATAGTATGTGCCATTTTTTTCAATGGCATCTGGTGCCCACATACCAAAGCCATCTTTTTTGCCCCAGGGCACGTCAGTTTGGTCAACAATCGTCCCGTGATCTTGCCAGTCATGAAGGTTACTAGAAGAAAATACATTGTAGCTGGGCATACAAAAACCATTGTTGCCAAATCCTTCTTCACAGACCACATCTGTTGAAGGGTAAATGTAGACCTTATCTTCAAATACCCTGGCCGTAGGGTCGGCAGTGAACATATGAGTAACAAGAGGGTTATCCGCTAGTACCGAGCTAGAAAGACAACATAGGCCTAGAAGCTGAAATTTTAAACGCGCTGTGAACATGATCTTTTACCACATCAATATATGTATATTTGAATATACATTTTCATATATACACTTTCAACATGGTTTTTACATTTGCACACAGCTCTACTTATACTTTAGTAGTGTAAAAACCACTATTTTGGCCCAAAAAACACACCTTTAAGTACCGAGAGACATAACAAATCGATTTAATATAACGAGTTAGCAAACAGAAATTTTCTGCTAAACGAGCCCGAATTAAGGGTTTTGTTAGGCATTAACGTTATCGATGTGAGTACCTGCAGCCGGCAAAAACAAGCGTTCTAGAAAGGAATGTTATTTAATTGTTAACAATAAGCCTGTTTATACTTAATATTATGAGACGTAGAGCGCTCATCTGCAAAAATGTACACCAGCGAAAAACTCAAAAAAACAAATAAAAATAACACTACAAAACAACACCTTACCCCAATATCGCAGTTCACCTGTCGTACTAGAAAAGCCCAAATCGCCCCAAATATTTCACTACATTGATAAATCTCACGATTTATATGTGAATTTTCTTTACATAAAAGAAACAACTCCATATACTTATCGATATATAAAAATGACATTTTATATATAATACGAAAAACACACACAAACATTTAGTCATACTTGACTTACACAGAGCCGGATTTTCAAACGGATCTAACGGCTCCAAGGTCGGTATTGAATAGGAGAACTAATAAATGTCTGCAAGTTTCAAATTAAAGCCACTCGTCCTTGCGATGATGCCTCTTTTATTTGCTTCCAACTCTGCAACTGTATTTGCTCAAGATACCGATGCGCAGAACACACCCAGCGAAGAAGAGAAAAAGAAAAAAGCTGAAGAAGATTTAGAGGTCATCAAAGTTTCAGGCTATAGAGGAAGCGTTATTCGCTCAATCAATGCCAAGAAATTTTCTGACGGGGTGCAAGATTCGATATTTGCAGAGGATATAGGTAAGTCAACCGACCAAAACATTGCTGATGCGTTATCTCGGGTAACCGGTGTCACGGTGCAAGAAGCTGACGGTGAAGGTACACGTATTTCTGTTCGTGGTGCTGGTGCTGCACTAAACCAAATCTCCCTTAACGGCGTAGCGCTTACATCTGGGCTCAACGGCTCTGGCTCAAATCAAAGTGTGTCAGATGAAAGTGTCGATTTAAGCACATTCTCATCGGACATTTTATCGTCTATTAACGTGATCAAAACCGCAGCGGCGGATCACGATGAGGGTTCGCTAGGCGCCAACGTTATTCTTAAAACATTTAAGCCTTTGAGTCTGTCTCTTATACACATCTCCGAGCCCACGAGACCGTACTAGATCTCGT